>ERZ779888.1352-NODE-1352-length-24831-cov-7.956369_pt1 | contig 24831 bp, 21 predicted proteins | sample MGYA00511245_ERZ779888 | MGnify/ENA primary metagenome ERZ779888 (study PRJEB29588, sample SAMEA2155255) | human gut metagenome | biome: human gut; feature: human-associated habitat; material: faeces | place: Denmark | collected 2008/2010 ...
CCGGACACGCTTCGGACAATATATCCCGCACCGTTCAGGTATTCGGTCAGGTTGGTGACGATCGTCTTATCGTCTTCCACTAACAGTATCTTAAGCATAATCGAGCCTCCGCTTGTTAAATGATGAATAGGTGGGAATGAAGAAAAGCCGTACCACGCCTTGAAAACAACAGAAACCTGATTCGATGCCGGAGTGTGGGCAAAAGCAGAGGCACGGAGTTGCCGGATCATATTTCAGGCGGAAAGTGCGGTTGATCTGCATTCATTATACTATATGAACATCAGAAAAGCAAGGAGACCAGGTCTGCTGTGATGTGTCAGGGGGAGTCGATCAGAATTTTTTTATTAACGAACACAATAAATACCTCTCAAAATCTGAAATATAAAAACGGATCATCAAATCCACGGTACATACAATACAGGCTCCCGCCCAGGATGATCAACAGAAAAGCTGTCAAGAGTACTTTGCTTTTTACCTTCTTTAACAATTTATACGGCAACGTTGTAGACAAGAATATTCCCGCTATGAAAAAAAGGTAATATTGCCCCAAATATTTCAGGTAGTCATACCTAAAAACCGACCATGCACCTTTTCCGAAAAATGGGAAAAGCCTCGTAAATAAAAAGCCTAACTGCGTAATATCATTTACAGCAAATACCGTCCAGGTAAGCGGGATCAAAAATACCATATAAACATGACCAAACAGTTTGTGTTTATTCAACAGCTTTCCGGTCCACAGTTTTTCGGAAAGTATAATCAGAAATAGAATCAAGCCCCAAAGCAAATAATTGTAGCCTGCACCGTGCCATAGTCCTGTAAGCAGCCAGACGATCAACAGATTGATTGTTGTTCTCGGAGTACCTTTTCTATTCCCACCGAGTGGTATATACACGTAGTCCCGAAACCATCTTCCGAGCGTTATATGCCATCTGCGCCAAAATTCTGTCATCGTAACACTCACATATGGGTGTTTAAAGTTTTCCGGCAAAGTAAACCCCAGCATTTTTCCAAGGCCCACTGCCATCAAAGAATATCCGAAGAAATCAAAGTAAAGCTGCAGGGAAAAGGCAATAACCGACATCCAGGCAAGCGGTGTCGATACACTTTCAAATCCGATCGCTTGCGCCTGAGACCAAAGCTTTCCGAGTGGGTTTGCGAGCAACACTTTAAGCCCTAGACCAAATATGAATATTCCGACACCCCGCAAAGCAGTTTTAGCGGTTATTTTCCTTCGGTACAGTCGGTCTGATATTTCATCGTAAGTTACTATGGGTCCGGCAATAAGTTGCGGAAACATTGAAATATAAACGGCAAAATTAAGCAAATTACGGTCTGCTGCGATTTTACCTCTGTAAACATCAGCGATATATGATATGCCCTGAAAGGTATAAAAGGAAACTCCGATCGGTAGAATTATTTCGTTAAAGGACGGAAATCCGTCGCAAATTTTCCCCAATTCACCGAGAACAAAATTAGCGTATTTGAATATGCAGAGACAGACCAAATGAAAAACGACGGTACAGGATAAAATCGCTTTTTTGTACTTCTGCCGTTTTTCCATACAAATACCGGCGAGAAAATCCGCAACAATGCTGGCAACAAACAAAATGAAGTGGACAGGGGTGTTTATAGTCCCTACAAGGTAGAAAGCAAGACTTCCTGCAAGCAAGACGGCATTTCTATACTTTCCGGGAGTGAGATAATAAACGGTGAAAAATATCGGCATGGAGATTAAAACAAATTGTAAGCTGCTAAAAACCATTCTCACACCCCTGCTTCCTTTTTTCAATATATAGACGAACTGTAAATGCAAAAGGTGACAAACATTTTTAGAATATACAGAAATGAGCAGATTTTCTTTTGCATACTAACAAAAAGGAAATCTCCTGATTTTCGTGACAAAAATCAGGAGATTTTAGTATATGCGTATTTTAAAGATTTCCCCGTTTTGATCTAAAAAAATAACAATTACGACAACTCATTGTGTCAGTTTGCGTATGACGCCGTTGAGGAACACCGCCATCTTTTTCGGAGACTGGCGGTTTTCGCGATTCAGCCATTCCCGTATCACTGCATATCCGCCTTGATAGAAGAAAAGGCAAAGCTCGTTCCTTTCTTCCTCTGTAAATGTTTCGGGAATCGCCATGTCAAGCTGCTTCCGAATAGTGGGCAGATCGAACAGCTTGGTTGAAAAATCCTTGTCCGGAAGGGAATTGATAAGAACCTTGAAATGCTCCTCATCGTCAAGCAGAGCCTCCAGCATACGGCATAGGCAGTCCTCGCTATCCGAACCGTTATCGGACAGTATCTCCTCCAGTTTACGGAAACAGTCATTTTCAATGTCAGTTAAAAGATCATACTGACTGCCGTAGTATTTATAAAAAGTAACCCGGTTAAGCTGGGCTTCTGCGCACAACTCATAAATGGTGATCTTCTCAAGCGGCTTTTCCTTCAGAAGCTTTATCAGGGCGTTTTTCAGCAGCATCTTACTAAGTCGCACTCTTTGATTTTCCATAGGCTCTCCTTTCGGCTAACAAATGTTCTGAATTTGTTTACTTCAAATCATAAACGCTCAGTTGTGTTTGCGTCGCGTTTTTTCGGAGTAAACAGTCTGTTGACTTTATGTCTATTTGTAATTATACTGTAAACACAGTGGTTTGTCAACAGTAACCGGGGAGGTGCGCCTATGAGAAGGCTTACTAATTTTATTGTAAACAAACGGAATATCATTCTTTCCGCTATGCTGATATTGACTACGGTCTGCGCTTTTTTGGTGCCGAAGGTCAGCGTAAACTCGGACATGACCAAATATCTGCCGGACGATTCCTCGATGAAGCAAGGCATTTCTCTTATGGAAAAGGAATTTCCGACGGAGGGGGAATCCTATACCATTCGTGTGATGTTCAAGGGGCTCAGCAGTGAGAAAAAGACAGAATTTAAGGACGCGCTTGCCGCAATTGAGAATGTTGACAGCGTGACCTATGACATGACCGGCAGTGACTATAACAGCGGGGAATATACCCTCTATATTCTCAATACCAAATATGGATATGATACCGAGGAGGAGGCAGCCGTCGAAAGGCAGGTTAAAGAAAAGTTTTCCGACTATGAAGTGACGGTGAAGAACGACGACACCTCGGCTCCGGACATTCCGCTTTCGGTGTATCTTGCGGCGTTCGGAATCATTCTTGTCGTTCTGCTCATCTCCTGCGGCTCATATTTTGAACCGGTGCTGTTTCTCATCACTATCGGCATTGCCGTTGTGCTGAATCTCGGAACGAATTTCTTTCTCGGAGAGATCTCGGATGTCAGCTTTGGTATTGCGGCGGTGCTGCAGCTTGCACTGTCGATGGACTATTCCATCATTCTGATGAACCGCTACCGGCAGGAGATGAAAAAAACAGACGACCGTAAAGAGGCAATGGCAAATGCCCTGCGCGCCGCCCTCGGCTCGATTACGGGCAGTGCCGTAACCACGATCGTCGGATTGCTGGTGCTGGTTTTTATGAGCTTTAAAATAGGTGCGGACATCGGTATTGTACTGGCAAAAGGTGTTGCGTTCAGTATGCTGTGTGTGTTCACCGTTCTGCCGGCGCTTATTTTATTGTCACATAAACTCATTGAAAGGACCGAAAAGAAAGAACGGGCGAAAAAAGCGCATAAGAAAGGTCTTTCGACGGTGTTGGGCGGTTTCAGCTACCGTTTCCGCAGTGTTATTGCGGTACTGTTCGTTGTGCTGTTTATCGCCACAGGTTATCTGCAGTACGGCACAAAAACCGTCTACACGCTAACCGAAAAGGATTCGATTGCCGATGTTTTTCCCAAGGACAACACGCTTGTCCTGCTTTATGAAAATACAGATGAAGATAACATTGCCGAGATTGCGTCGACCTTGGAAGAAAAGGACGGCGTGAAGACTGTCGTTTCATATCCTACGACAATAGGCAAACAGTGTACCGTAAAGGAAATGTCAAATATGCTCACGGAAATGGGCGGCGATTTACAGGTAGACGAAAAGCTGCTTAACCTCGTTTATTATCACTATCACACAGACGGTAAAACAGAGCCCATGACACTGTCTGCTTTCATCGGATTTCTTTCGGATACTGTGGCGACCGATCCGATGTTCTCCGATTATATAGACCAAGCCTCGGCGGAACAGCTCGCGAGGCTGAAACCTCTAACCGAAAAAAGCACCCTGACTGTTCCTATGACGCCTGCCGCACTCGCGCAGACTCTCGGCATGGATGCGGAACAGGTGATACAACTTTTTATGCTCCGCTACGGGACGGAATATACGCCGGATAAAACAATGTCGCCTTATGAATTTGTTTCCTTCTTAACGGACAATGTTCTCCCCAAGCCCGAATATGCCGTTATGTTTGATGATGGTACAAAGACAAAGTTGTACCAGACGAAGGCGATTGCTGACGCTGTAGTAAGCGGTAAAGAATTCACAGTCAAGGAAATGGTTGAGTTTGTTGGGAAAATAAGCAATAAATTTAACGATAACACGGTGGAACTGCTCTACCTGTACAGCGCAAGCCTTAAACAGGGAAACGACCGGAGTACCATGTCTCCGGAAACGCTGGTAAAGCACATTGAAAATCTGGCTTCCGAGCAATCGTTTTCTTCTCTGCTTACCGCCGAGCAGAAAGCCGGTATTGCAAAGGCGAGGAAGCAACTCGACGACGGGGTGCAACAACTCAAAGGCGAAGAACATTCACGGCTGACTGTCACGACCAAACTGCCGGTTGAGTCGGAGAAAACCTCAGCATTTGTAAAGGAGATGACAGAGTTATGCGATGAAAAACTGTCCGGAGAATACCATCTTATCGGTAACAGCATTATGGTAGACGAAATGGAGTCCGGATTCGGCAGGGAGCAGCTGATTATCACTCTGCTTACGGCGGCGTCCATTTTCATAGTGGTTGCGTTCGCTCGCCATACCTGCAATCCTTGTGTTGATCGTACAGTGCGGTGTGTTCATTACAGTCTCGGCGCTTGGAACTATCGGCGGCTCAATGTACTATCTGGCGCTCCTCATTGTTGAATGTATTCTGATGGGAGCAACCATCGACTACGGAATTCTGTTTACAAGCTATTATCGTGAGATGCGAGCAACACTTTCAGTGTGCGAAGCAATCGTTGCTGCATATAAGGGGAGTATACATACTATTCTGACCTCCGGTACAATTATGGTGCTGATTACTGCCGTTATAGGTCCGCTGTTTGGCAATCCAACCATTGAGCAGATCGTTCGCACTTTGTCGGTTGGATGTGCTTCTGCCATGTTCCTGATCCTATTTGTTTTGCCGGGTATTCTTGCTTTGTGTGACAGAGTTATAGTCAGAAAAACTAAAGGGTAAAATGCACAAGCACATAGTATATTTTTATAACAGCAGAGATAAATTACGCAGGCAAGTATATACGGAAAACAACTGACTTTCGACTGTTGAAAGCCAAGAACAATCCAAGAGTGCCGCCGACTCATACATTATTGCGGGTCGGCGGCACTTTCTTGGCTTTATGGATTACATTTTTTGTGCGGATCGTAGCACAAGACCTCCGATTAGCCGGAGGTCTTGCATCCTTTTAAATTCGAACAATCATCCGAATTAAATTAGTTTTTTCTTCCTTACAATCGCCGCAACAAGCGAAACAATATTCCAAAGAAGAGACACTCCGGAAAGAGAAACTGCTGCGGTTGCAAGAGGCTTGGAAACACTGACTTTATCGCTGATCGCGGAAATGTTGCCGGCGTTCAGCGTTGTGTTGTCGGTCAGGGTTATTATCAGGTCTCCACCGTCGTCAATGCGGCATCCTTTAATACCGAGACCGTCTTTTCCGTCCTTGCCATCTTTGCCATTGGTACCATCTTTACCATTGACACCATCTTTCCCGTCCGTTCCGACGATTTTTCCGAGATTGGTTATAACTCCGTCGGTAAAGGTGAGGATAAGATTACCGTCTGCGTCGATATGAGCGGACTTGATTCCGGTACCGTTAATGCCGTTGGTTCCTGCAGTACCGGCTTCGCCCTTTGCACCGACTACTTTCCCGAGGTTATGCACAGTGTCGTCGGTAAGGGTGATGATTAGATTGCCGTTTTCATCGATTTCGGTGGTTTTTACACCGACTCCGACATTGCCCGTATCGCCCTTGTCACCTTTATCTCCGGTCACCCGTCCGGCATTGTGTACGGTCTCATCGGTAAGAGTGATAATCAAATTGCCGCTTTCATCAATCATAACGGATTTAACACCAACGCCATTCACGCCCTGTTCGCCTTTATCTCCGACTACTTTCCCGAGGTTATGCACGCTGTTGTCTGTAAGTGTTATGACCAGATTTCCGTTTTCATCAATTGCGACGGATTTAACTCCTACTCCTGCGGCACCGGGAGCACCTGTTTCGCCTGGGGCACCCTTATCTCCGATCACTTTCCCGAGGTTATGCACGCTGTTGTCTGTAAGTGTTATGACCAGATTTCCGTTTTCATCAATTGCGACGGATTTAACTCCTACTCCTGCGGCACCGGGAACACCTTGTTCGCCCTGACTTCCGTTATCTCCGGTGACCTTTCCGAGGTTTAACACCGTGTCGTCGGTAAGAGTAATAATGAGGTTTCCGCTTTCGTCAATAATTGCTGATTTGATTCCGATGCCGGTATCACCCTTGTCGCCTTTTACATTTTCAACGATTACGGAAAGAAGGGTGTCTCCGTCCACCGTAAAGGAAACTTCGGTCTTGTTGGTTTCGGGACTGAATTCGCCGCCGATGTACCAGCCTTTGAGGATATATGACGGCTCAAGCACGATACTCGCAACAAGAATTGTGCCTTCACGAATTTTACTGCCGCTTGTGATTTTTTCATTTTTGCTGCGCACTGTCAGCACACAGCCCTCAATCATTGTCGGGAAGGTGACGGTGTATTCCGGAATTTCCTCTACCGCCACACGGATATGCGTTTCCATCTTGATTCTGCCGGTCTCGTAGGTATAGCTCCCGTCGCCGTTATCGGACCAGCTCTCTGTGTCGGCAAGACGGTATCCATCCTTCGGCTTGACGGTTACGGTGATTTCATCGCCGAAATTGACCTTTTGACCGCTTTCAAAATCCGATGTCCCGTTTTTAACGGTAATTTCGGCGTTCTTATTCGGCATATCAACTGTGACCGTATATTTTTCGATCTCCGTAAAGTATACCTTGATATCGGTTTGGGTATCAACGGTGAGCTCATACTCGTACATATCGTAAAGCCTGTTATCTGTTATTACCGTGTCGGGAATTCCGTTTTTGGTGATAACGAGCTTTTGCACCCTATAGCCTTCTGCCGCCTGAGCGATGAAGTTGATTTTCGTTCCCACGGGAACAGCGGTACCGGACTGATAGGTCTGCTTTGTTGCCGCCATACCGGTTTCGTTGCCGCTTGCAACGGAATAGGTCAGCTTCACGGGTCTGTCGGTTTCGGAAACTCTTTCAAATTCCGCTTCGACGGTGTATCTTGTTGAGCCAAGGGTAAGCGTGTAGGTATTTGAGCCTGCCGCGTTAACAATATCCGTATTGTTTTCGGCATCTGTTATTCTCCACGACTTCAGTGTATAGCCGTTTTGCGGAACGGCGGTAAATGTTACATCGCCGGTCACCGTGCCGCCCGGAGCAGGCAGATCTGTTTCACCGACCTTTGCGGTAACTGTTCCGAGAAGGTCTTCGCCGTTCTTATATTCGCCGACAAAGATGAGCTCAGCCGAATCGAATGTTTTTCGTGTGGATACGAATATGTTAGCTTCGCCGCCCAGTGCAAACGCACACTCTATGTTGCCGTTGAGGTCGGGTCTGAATACAGTCTCTTCTCCGCCGTTATCAAGAGTCAGCGACACAAGTTCAAAGTGCCGGTTCTTTGGCGAAACTCTGATTTTAATAATATCGCTTTCATTGATCTCATCGCCCGATTTAATATTAACATTGCCGAGGTGCCGCACACTGATATCGGCGGCTTTCTCGTTGTCGATTTTATAGTTGACCTTATAGTCTCTCTTTGCTGTTGTTATGGTTGCAGAGTTTGACCAGGCACTTTCCTTATCCTTTCCGTCTACCTTGCAAACGGTTGTAAGCACATATTCGTACTCTGTATTGGTTTTAAGTCCGGAAATGTCATAAGAGGTCGTGCCGACAGGAATAAGATTTGAAATCCTGTTATATTCACCGTTTTCAACTTGATAAAGATAGTAGCCCTCCGCATCCGGCCAGCCGGGAGTTTTATCGGGCTGCGACCAAGTAAGGCGTATCTCGTCTTCGTCAAGCAGTTCTGCCTCAAGGTCGACCACTGCCGGTGAAGGAGCACTGAGATTTGTCAAGTTATAGCCTATAAAGATGGTCTTGTTGTTTTCATCGCCGTAAAGGTGTCGGAACCACTGACCGAGCGTCCAGTCAAAGGTATATTGCGTGTATACGTTTGCAGGGATTCCGTTTGAGGCAAGATCCGGACCGTCGATATCATTGACCACGCCGGTACAGCCTTCGGACGATGTCGTTGTGGTGGATACGCCCGAACCGTTGCTGTAGCTCAGACTGGTTTCAAAACCAACATCATGCGAGAATAGTATACCATCGCCGAATACACCGTAGCTGATGGAGAAGTTGAAATAAAAACCGTGCGACATTTCTTCGGAAACGGATTTTATATTGCTTTTTTGCCACGAAACCTCGTTAAGACCGCCGTTATGTCCGAGTCGAATGGCGAGCTTACTGAGCTGCTCTGCACCCAAATTGCTGTAAACGCCCCAGCCGAGCTGATTGTACATAAACGGGTTGCCCTCGTTTCCGTCAAGCCAGTTTGCCGCTTTATCTATTTTTACCAAGGGATAATAGTATTTTTTATCTTTGTCTGTTTTATCCGATTCCCTTATGACGGCATGATAGTCCTTGCTATTCATATAACCGTTATACTCATCGACAAAGCCGTTGTAGTCGTCAACGCTCAGCTGCTGATATACCGGCTGCTGCGGAATGGAAAGCGTTATGGCGGTATCTCCCGACCATTTGCCGTTTTCGTCCAGTATCTCATAGGCGTAGATAAATACAGGCGTTCTGGACACAAGCACCGTGTTGTACGCCCGTGCCTTAACCGTCAGGGAATATTCCTTCTGCAGAGCCGTGGAATAGGTTTTGCTCCATTCAAGCGAGTAGCCTGCCGAGATGTTCACCTCAACGGGGGCGAGAAGCCCTCCGTAAGAGTAAGACATTCCGACGCTGAAGGAAACATTGTTCGATGAGGACTGCTCCAACTCGAAACTCTCTGTGATTGTATATGCGGTTTCGTTTTCGCCGGAGTCACTCAGCGCGGAGAAATACGGCGCAGCCTGTATGACTGCCTTGACCTCCGGGTCGCTGTAGGCATAGCTTACGCCCTTATATTTGGCTATAACACCGTCCTGGTTTCTGTCGCAGGCGGTGAGAAGTACCTGAGCCGTACAGCCGTAGTAATCACCGTACGCTTCGTTCGGACTCCAGTATGACAGCGTCAGGTCAAAGCCGTTTGCCGCCTCATAGCTGTCACTTGTATCCGGATAGGTTGCGGAAATCATACCCTTGCTGAAGGAATATTTATCCTCGTTACCGGTTTCGGCAGAGGTTACAAACACAATTTGCTCACGTCCTGCATTGTTGCCGTCAAAGTTTCCGACGGCAACCGAGCGGAAGAATTCTGTCTTACCGCCGATCTCGCCCTCAAACCAGAAGTTGTTTGTTTTGCCGTTTGAGTTTGTGCGGAAAGAATATTCGTTTGAAGTGAGCTTGTAAAGTTCTCCGGTCTGGGCATTATAGTTGTACAGTGTGCCGTTGATAAAGACGAAATCTGCGGCGCTCGCACCGTTAAAAGCAACAGCCTCTACCGCTAAAGGCGAAACAACTTCTTTAGTTCTGGAACCGGCCTTCGTCCAACCGTTGGAAGCCATCACCTTATATTCGGATTGTACAAAGCCTCTGTTTCCGTTATTAAGGAGCGTTGTATATGCATTTTCGGATGAAGAAGTCGATGCAACAGACCAAGTGATACCAGCGACACTGGCACGTAAGCCCGCAACAAGGATATCTTCATATCCGTCGTTGTTGAAGTCTCCTGCCGTGATGCTGCAGGCGTTCATGCTGTTACTATTAAAAACAACATCATTTTGGGAAAAATTTTGGAGTTCTCCCTCCGGGCAAACATAGAATTTTTCATCGGCGTCGCCGTCCACAAACGAGGAGCCTCCGCCGGAAGAACTACCGCCGGCTTTTCCATATTTAATTTTTACCTGAGGACGATATAGATTCAAATTGCGACTGTTTACATTGTTTATGAAGAAATAGGACAGCACGGCGATGTCATCGATTTGGTCGCCGTTAAAATCGCCCACCACCATGTCTACGCCCAGCTTATGAAATCGGTTGTCAAAGGTTTGGCCAGAGTTTCCGTACATGCTGTCACCATTTGCCCCTGGGTCCGTGGGACTTCCAACAGTGGTGTGATATAATTTTTTGTAGGAGTCATGAAGCATATCATTGCCGAAGCCGAGTTTTTTGCCTTCTCCCATAATGCTTGTGTTATTTAATAATACAAAGCTGTTTTTGCCGGTAAAGGAATATTCATACAGAAAGCAGCCGACAAAAGGTTCGTAATCAAAAGTCTGCATCAAACCTGTCGAGCGTTTTGTGTGCGGAACATAGATGATCAGCGTGTCCTTGCCGTCTCCGTCAAAGTCGCCTGCGGTAATGCTCAGATAGGCATTGGTTTCATAGTTTCGAGCACGAATAAGGCCGCTTTTGTCAAACATCCAGGTCATTTCGCCGACCCACTGTTTGCCTTTATATTCTCCCGTTCTTGTATCATATATATGAAGATAGACCTGCTGATCCGACTTATTAAGACCTACATAGGCAACATGGTCTCTCCTGCCTGAGCCGAACGGGTCAAAGGAAACGGACTGGACAAACGCATAGTACGTCTGAAGCGCACTGATGTCCATATTGGGCAGAGAGGCATCGGAAGCGGTTCCTTTTTTGGAAATAAAGTTCTTGAGAGACTCCGGGGTTCCTACATCCGCAATTTTGCCTGTTGCGGACGTGCCGTATGTCTCAAAATAAAGCAGTTCGTTTTTTTCAACCATTGCAAAGGGACGGCCGACAGCATACCCGTAAGGGTTGGTTGTATTGTCAAAGCCGGTGGGTTTTGTGTTTTTCATCAGAGTATTAGCGGCATCCGATGAAAACTGCGGCTCACTCGGGTCGGCGGCAAAGACCGACAGGGGCAGACATACTGCGATCATTATGACCGACAGCAGCGCGCATAGCGAGCGCTTCAGAATGAGTTTTTTGTACATAGAGAGTCCTCCTTTTCTTTTCACGGGGGAAAGATTGTTTTCGGGCGGGGATTTGACGCAGCAAATCATAAAGTATTCTGTTATACTTCCTCTCTTACATTATATCAAATTATGTCGGCCTCTGTCGTGTCGTTTACGCTGTATATCGGTTGTTTACGCTGTAGACGGGGTGAAACGTGAAATATCTCTTGCAAAACGAGAAAAAAGCCAGTAAAATAATGATGAAAAGTTCGGCGCTCCGAGTTATGAAGTTGAATGGAAAGGAATGAAATTTCGAATATGAAACGCTGCCTGCAGGTTGTTTGTACTGCCGTTTTTATACTGCTTTGTTTGGGGACAATGTGTTTTCTGCAGTTTTTTATTAAGACGGACATGTCGATTCGCTATATTGATTGGCAGTCTTCTGTCAAAATTGAGACAGACGGCTCTGAAAGTTCGTTGGATTATACCGTTGTGCCTCAAACAGGGGAGAGTTTTCGGCTTGAAACTGTTTTTCCGCCGACAGAGGAAAACGGGAATCTGGTGTTTGAAACGGCAGGGTTGGAGCTTACGGTTTGTATCAACGGAGTTGAGGTATGGCACTCCTCGTCCGCTGTCCCTGCAGGGGCAGCGGGACAGACACAGGCAGTAATTCCTATGCCGAGAAATGAAGAATGCCATGTCACAATGACATGTGTAGTTAAAAGTACAACCAGCTTGGTGTTTCCTCCGGCTGCTCGCTTTGTACCAGTAGAATACGATGCGACTGAGAGCTATGCATATGCTAATTTTTACGGAATTCCCGCCGGCGTAACCGCAGCGATTTCACTTCTTGTGGCGGGTATATTTCTTTTGGGAGTTGCACACAAAAAGCCCGACTGGAGTCTGATTCCGCTGCTTCTTGCGGCTGCCGGTCTTACGGCACAGTGGATTACAAAGGGAATGGGCTATTTCTTCCTGAATAACCGGTTGGTCGATTTTCTTATCCGCCGGGAGGTTGGCTTCTTCTTTATACTGTTACTGATTCTCTTTCTTGCAATGAACCGACAGCGGAAATTTTGGAAGTATTTTGGAATCACTACGGCGGTCAGCTTTACTACACTGTTGATTGCTTTCGGAATATCTGCCGCCGTAAATGGGTATCTTGCAGGATATATCGTGCAGATGTTCCGTGATACAGTTGAGCTTGGGCATTATGGGGAACTTTTGTATTGGATTACCGTTTGGCTGACTGCTGTTTGTGCTGTAATTTCTACATATGCAGTGATGTGCGCCTTTGTCACGCAGCGAACGGAAACACAGGCGCTCCGCCTGCACAATCAGCTGATTCTGGACGGATATCGTGCCATCGAAAGCAAAATGAGGGCAAGTGAGGCAATCAGGCATGAGGAAAGACACAGAATTGTTGCCTTGGAGTCGGCTTACAAAAAGGGAGACTATGAAACTCTGGGCAAAATGCTGCAGGATATGAGAGGACAGTGCGAGCACCTGGCGCAAACACACTTTTCCAAAAATTTCGTTGTCAATGCTATTTTGCAGGATGCTGCCTACAGAGCGGCACGGGCGGGAATATCATTTGATGCCACTGCTTCGGTGTCCGCAGAGATTCCGATTTCCGAAAATGAACTGTGCGGGCTGCTTATGAATATGTTGGATAATGCTATAGAGGCGGCCTCGCGCTGCACGGAAAAAAGCTTTATCCGATTCAAGGCAGAGGAACGAAACGGTTTTCTCGCCGTAAAATGTGAGAATTCGTTTATTGAAGAGCCAAAACAGGATAAGAACGGGCAGTATATTTCTACAAAGGATGAAAAGGAAAGTCATGGCTTTGGATTAAAGCTTATGAACGCTGTCGCAGAGAAATATCACAGTATGCTGGATATTTTTATTTCGGATGAAAATGTTTTTACTGTTCAGACCGCTTTAAGAATTCCGAAAAAATAATAAAATCAGCGGGTGTCATTCATTTGAAAATGACACCCGCTGATTTTATTGATTTATATATCGTATAAATGCGCTTTGAAAGGCTTTATAGTATGTACGCCCCACAGGAAGCATATCACCATTTCGAAGCGTTAGGTCCGTCCGTCCGATTTCCTTTACTCTGCTCAGATTCACCAGAAAGCTGTTATGACAACGTGAAAAATGGCCTTTTGGAAGCTGTTTTTCAAACTCGGTAAGAGAAAGATAATAGGTGTTGCTGTTTCCGGAACTTTGATGAATGATTATGTTGTGGTTATAACTTTCTACATAACGTATTTCCGACACGGAGAAATGCAGTATCTTATTACCGATGCTAAGCGTGACTGCTTTGGGTAAGTAATTCAATTTAAGATCCGTACGGATTGCATTTGCCAGTGCTTCCCGGCAAATCGGTTTAAGAAGAAAATGAATGGGCTGTACATCATAGCCCTCGGAAAGATAATTGTCGCATGCGGTCACAAATATAATTGAAATACGGTCGTCCTTGCTTCGCAGAGAACGCGCCAGCTCCAGTCCCGTCATGCCGTTCATCTGAATATCCAAGATAAGCAGATTGAACGGTTTCTCGACATCAGAATTCATCCTTTTCTCAAGTTCCGCGGCAGAGGGAAAAGCTGTTATCGCATACGGAATACTTTCTCCGTCCAGCAGCTCCCTGCAGAAAGAATGCAATTGTTCTCTCATGACCGGATCGTCATCACAAACGGCTATTCGGTATGTGTTCATTTTCTCACCCGCAATCACATGCACTTTAATACATTATATCATAAAACCGATCGGAAAACAACCTTAAAAGATTTACAAAAAAGCGAACTTTCAATAATGCATCCGGAGTTTTTATAGGTTATTATATGACTGTTTTCTAATTTACACAGGTATAAGGAAAAATGGACGTCGAAGTTGTTGACAGTGAACCTATAAACATTAGTCTTTCTCCTCGATAATTGCTTTTGTGGTGGCGTTTTCAAAAGACCTTTGTTGGCAAAAGCGGCGTGCTTAACCGGGAAGGGCATATACTGTAGTTTTTGCAAATCATATTTCGCAAAAGATTGCGAAACTCAATATTAAATTGGCGAAACATTTGCAAAAATCGGCGAAAGTGTATTGCGAAAAGGGAAAGAATATGGTATACTGTATTCATCAATACAGGCAAGCTAACAAAAACATATATTTGAGGCGGATATAATGATCAAGCTGTCAATCAGTTACAACAGACTATGGAAGCTGCTGATCGATAAAAAAATGAGCAAAGCAGATTTGCGCAGGGCAGCGGAGATCTCTCCGAATACAATGACAAAACTTCGCCGTGACGAACAAGTATCAATGGCTGTCCTTAAGAGAATTTGTGAGCATTTCGGTTGCAACATCGGTGACATCTGCGATTTTGTGCAAGAGAAAGTATAGGGTTAGAATGAAAATTAATTTTGTATTTTCCTGTTGCTGTATATAAGAGACGGTAAAAAGAGGTGTGCTGAAATGAACAACAACCATAGAAAAACTAAATGCCCCCCGAAAATTGCTTCCGGTGGGATATATGGCACTTGCGGCAATCCCGTTTTGAGGGATGGTCAGGTTTTTGACGCCTTGAATTTGGAAAAACAAACGCTTTTCGGCACCCTATCTCTCAGCCATCATGATGGCGTTCCGCCAAACTTGTATTGCTGTCGGATACTTGACGTGTCTGGGAAAACAGATAAAATCAAATATAGAACGAAAGCAGAGAGAACGACCTTTCGAGAAATCGGCATGTGCTCATTTAATAATGCCGACAAATGTGCATTTGCACGTCCTTAGGTTCGCGAGTTTCTCTGCTTTCGTTTTTTATAAAAGGAAAATTCGTAATCGGGAAACAAACACAACCGGCAACGGCCAAAAGGAGGAAAAACCATGACGAACGAAAAAATCAACCGCATCAGGGAACTTGAAGAAAAGCTATCGTATCTGATTGAAGAGAATATGCCGTTGAGACAGAAACTTTTGCTCCTGACGGAAGCTCTTTGGCAGACGCAGGACAGCGGATATTGTGAAGCCATGGCAAATCAGATTCTCGGAGAAATGGAAAACGAAAAGACACTTGCCTGGGAGAAGAACTGTCACCACAAAAAACACATCTTTGAACTGAGAGAGCTTTTGAGGGAACAGGACAGTATATATTGACAATACTGAAAAATTCTGAAATCCGAATGTAAAGAAGGAACATTTTTTGCTGCGCTCTTTCTGATGCCGAAAGCGAAGGCTTGCAGAGGTTACAGAATCAAAAGAAAAGAACGAAGACAATTCTTTTCAGCATGTCGGATATTTTTTAAGCTCGTTTTATTGTCAATAGTATTCGGGAGGGAAAACACATAAAACAATTATTCGGTAGTCGTGGGTCTTCATCAATGATTGAAAAAATAAAGGAAAGCGCCCTTTCCGTAGCGCCGATTGCGTTGATCGTTTCGGTGCTTTGTCTTTGCATCATCCCGACGGAATCCGAACTTCTTTTAGCCTTTCTTGTAGGGGCTGCTTTCATTATCCTCGGAATGGGGCTTTTTTCGCTTGGGGCCGAGCAGTCAATGACGCCCATTGGAAATAAAATAGGGACTGCACTCACTAAAACGAAAAAAATGCCGCTTATTCTTGCGGTTAGTTTTGTGCTTGGCGTTGCGATAACCGTAGCGGAGCCGGATCTTCAGGTGCTTGCCAAGACAGTACCTCATATTGATTCTTTTCTGCTGCTTGTAACCGTTGGCGCAGGGGTAGGGCTTTTTATGGCGGTTTGTATGCTGCGCATTTTCACGGGTGCGCCGTTGCGGCTGCTTCTTGTCGGTTGCTATGCTTTGATATTTTTTCTTGCAGCCTTCTGCGACAGGGATTTTCTCAGTGTTGCCTTTGATTCCGGTGGTGTGACGACAGGCCCGATGACCGTGCCGTTTATTCTTGCTATGGGCGTCGGTGTATCCAACATACGAAGCGACCGCAGAGCAGAGGCAGACAGTTTCGGACTTGTTGCACTATGTTCTGTAGGACCGATACTTCCCGTGCTGCTCCTCGGCTTTTTCAATCCCGGCAGCGACGCCGTTGCCGATCTGAATCATGCGGTTTTTGCGGATAGCACCGAGATAGGCAAGGCTTTCCTGTCGGTAATTCCCGAATATATGGCGGAGACCGCAATAGCGCTTCTCCCGATTATTGTGATTTTTTCTCTGTTTCAGCTTTCTTTAATAAAGATGGGCCGCCGCAGTCTTGCAAAAATACTGTTTGGCATTCTTTATACATATGCGGGGCTTGTGCTTTTTCTTACCGGAGTAAATGTCGGTTTTTCTTCGCTTGGAGCGCAGCTCGGCGGTGCAATCGCTTTGTCGGATGCAAAGTGTTTGTTAATTCCGCTGTCGGCATTGCTTGGGTGGTTTATCATATCCGCCGAGCCGGCAGTAGCCGTGCTGGAGAAACAAATCGAGACGGTAAGTGCGGGAGCTATACCCGGCCGGGCGATAAAGCTCAGTCTGTCCGCTGCTATTGCTGTCGCAATGGGAATCTCAGCTTTGCGTGTGCTGACGGGAATGTCGATTTTGTGGTTTCTTGTTCCCGGATATATTATCGCGATTGTGCTGTCGTTCTTTGTCCCGGATATATATACGGCCATTGCCTTTGATTCCGGCGGCGTTGCGTCCGGCCCCATGACGGCCACCTTTATGCTTCAGTTTTTTATGGGTGCAAGCAAGGCTTCCGGCGGCAGCGTCCTACGAGATGCTTTTGGGGTCGTAGCAATGGTGGCGATGATGCCGCTGATCTCTATACAGACAGTAGGCTTTGCCTATGAAAGGAAAGCAAAACGAGCCGCACCACAGAAAGAAAACTACGGAGATATGGAAATTGTTGAGCTTTGGGAGGATGCCGCATGAATTACATATTGACAATAATCGATCCTGCGGCGGAATCTGTGCTTACCAAGATATGCGTTGAACTGGAGATTCCCGTATCAATTGTCTTTCACGGACGAGGAACAGCGATAAAAAGTATGCTGGATCTTCTCGGAATAGAATCGCATGAGAGACGTGTTTTTATGGCGATCGCCGATGGGGAAAAGAGCAAAAGATATATAGAGGAACAAAAGAAAAAACTCCATCTCGGAGTGCCGGGACACGGTATTACGGTTGCCGTGCCCGTGAAAAGCGTCGGAGGAGGACAGGCAGTGAGTTATTTGAGCGGAAGCGGCACGGGGGCAAAATACACAAGACCGGAGAAATTTGATTATGAACTGGTCATGGCGATCGCAAATGCCGGCACAACAGATATTGTGATGAATGCTGCACGTGCCGCGGGGGCGCGAGGGGGGACGGTGATACACGGAAAAGGAACCGGCTCGGGAGACGCGCAAAAGTTTCATCGCATTTCGATAGCGGACGAAAAAGAAGTTGTTTTGATCGTCGCCGCAGCAGAAATCAAATCGGCCGTCATGTATTCGATTCTTGAAAAGGCAGGACCGGGAAGCGCGGCAGGAACACTTGTTTTTTCTCTTCCCGTTTCTGAGGCGGCAGGCTTCGGATTTATCCAAAGTGAGAATTAAACGGTAACCGCCTGAAACGCTATTTAACGGTTGGTTCAGAGTTTAAAGGAAAGGAGAGATATCTACATGACAGTTAAAATAACACGCCCAAAGACGGCTTTTTTTGCCGGTCACAGAAAGCTGCCATCGGATACGGAGCAGATTTCGGCGGCTCTGGAAAAAGAATTGACAGTACTGATTGAATCCGGATACCGGTTTTTCGGAGCCGGAGGCGCAACCGGGTTTGATACGGTCGCCGCCTTGTCTGTTCTGAAGCTTCGGGAAAAGTTTCCTCATATCCGGCTTATTTTGGTTATGCCGCACCGTGCACAGGCAAAGCGCTGGAGCAAGAAAGACATTGCAGTATATGAGGATATCAAGGGCCGCGCAGATAAGGTGGTATATATCTCCGATGAATTTACACGAGACTGTGTATACCGCCGTAATCGGCATTTTATAAACGGAAGCAGCATGTGTATCTGCTATCTTTCAAGGGAGGACAGCGGAACCGAGAAAACGGTGCGCGTAGCCCGAAAGGAAGGCCTTCAAATAATTAACATCGCCGAAAAAGCCTGACGGCAAATCTGGGCGAAAAGGTTTACATGATATGAGTGAGTCCGGTTATCGGGCTCACTTTTTTTGAGACAAAATTCAGTTGTCCACTTGACACCCGCTGCTGTAACTGTTATAATTACAGCAGCGGGTGTAACAAAAAACATTACAGAAAGATTTCGTGTACCGAGGAGGTAATCGTTACGAACAGTTCATTCAGCATTGCCGTACATGCGTTGGTCTATCTCAATCACATGGAAAGGGTACTCAGCAGCGAGGAGCTGGCACAGAATGTCTGCACCAATCCCGTGCTGATACGCAAGGTCATGTCAAAGCTGAAAAAAGCAGGCTTTGTGGATACCAAGGGCGGCAATAATGGAGGCTACATATTTATCGCTGATGCCGATAAACTCACGCTGGAGCAGATCGCCGAGGCGATCGACGCAAAATTTGTCGGTTCACCGTGGAGAAGCGGTGATATGGATAAGGCGTGCTTAATCTCCTCGGGAATGGGTGAGATCATGCAGAATATTTACCGACAGCTTGATGAGAATTGTAAAAAAAGTCTGCACGGTATTACTGTGGCGGATATCGACCGAAAGATACTGAAGCATGGAATGGAGCCGACTGTCAATGAAGAAAAATAGCTGAAAATCGGTGCGGTTCTCATTTTTACCGCCACTTATTGCGAGTGCTGTTGTAGGTTGTTTGTCTTATGCTGTACGGTGGCGTACGGGAAACTGTTCCGTCGGCGGAGATGCTTTTCTCTGTGCCGGAGCCGGAGCGATGTTTCTTCTTCTGACGGCAACTCTTTTTGTACAAGCAAGATACAAAAAATCAATCGGACGGAGCTCCGATCGTAATTCACAAAGGAGGCGGAAATATGGAACGAATCATACGGGTTTCAGTTCTTCTTTGGGCTGCGGTCCTTCTTTTTACCGGATGCGGAATCGGCAATGATACAAACAATACGGATTTAGAAGGCATGCCAAAGGAGGCAGAACAAATGGATTTTTCAAAAGAAAAGCAGAATGTGATCTATCTTGCCGGCGGCTGTTTCTGGGGATTGGAACATCTGATGCAGTCGATCCCCGGCGTTATCGATGCCCAAAGCGGCTATGCCAACGGTACGTGCAAAGCGGATGCCGACTATAAAACGGTTTGTGCGGGCAGCACCGGTTTTCGTGAGACGGTGCGCGTAGAGTATGATTCCGAAAAGGTCAGCCTTGACGCTTTGCTGCTTGCATATTTCTATGTAATAGATCCGACGGTGCAGAATCGGCAGGGAAACGATGTGGGAAGTCAGTATCAGACCGGAATTTATTACACAAACGAAGCTGCAAGAGAAACGGTGCAGCGGATATATGACCTTGAAAAGAGTCGCAGGACGAAGTTTTTTGTAGAATGCGGTCCGCTTCTCAATTTCTATCCGGCTGAGGAATACCATCAGGATTATCTGCAAAAGAATCCGGGTGGTTATTGCCATATCCCGCGAGAGGAAATCGAACTGTTTTCAAAACTGAGGATCGATCCGGGTGACTACAGAAAGCCTGCTGCCGAGTCAATACGCGAAAAGCTTACGGCAGAGCAATATCGTGTCACACAGGAAAATGAAACCGAACGCCCATTCCAAAATGAGCTTTGGAACAAATTTGAAAAAGGTATTTATGTGGATGTAGTGACCGGCGAACCGCTGTTTTCCTCAACCGATAAATTTGAAAGCGGCTGTGGCTGGCCGGCATTTTCAAAGCCGATAGAAGCCCCTGCAGTCATTGAACGGCAGGACGACAGCCACGGAATGCGCAGAACAGAGGTGCGCAGCCGAGCCGGAGACTCCCACCTCGGTCATGTGTTTGAGGACGATCCAGATTCGCCGAACGGTGTGCGCTATTGTATCAACAGTGCGGCGCTGCGTTTTATCCCCTTTGAAAAAATGGAAGCCGAGGGCTATTGCTATCTGCTTTCCGTCTTTGATTGACAAGAAAGGAGTTTGATATGGAATTTGCGATTACATTTCTTGAAGGCTTTATTTCCTTCATTTCCCCCTGTATGCTGCCGCTTTTGCCACTGTATATCTCATATTTTGCGGGAGGAGCGGATAAAAAGCATAAAGTTTTTTTGAGAGCACTTAGTTTTGTGTTTGGCTTCACCGTCGTGTTCAGCGTGCTCGGACTGTTTGCCGGCACGATCGGAGCTTTTTTGAGGGAATATAAGATCGTTGTCAACATTATCGGAGGCACGTTGATCGTTGTGTTCGGTCTGTCTTATCTGGAGTTTATTAAGATTCCGTTCTTCAAGGGGATGCAGAGCGGACGAACTGCTGATACCGCAGTGTCGGCGTTTTTGTTCGGTGTTGTTTATTCTGTAAGCTTGACGCCGTGTATCGGAGCTTTTCTCGGTTCGGCACTGGCACTTGCCGGAGCATCCGGTACGGCGGTCAAGGGTGTGCTGCTTCTGGTTGCCTATTCGCTGGGACTCGGTGTGCCGTTTCTTTTGTCGGCACTGCTGATAGAGAAACTGAATACGGCTTTTTCCTTTATTAAAAAGCATTACCGTGTTATCAATATTGTTTGCGGCAGTTTTCTGATCCTCATCGGCATTCTGATGGCGTGCGGTCTGATGGATGCCTTGGTATCAATCTTTTCATAGGAGGAAACTAAAATGAAATTTGACCCGACAAAATTCAGATTACCGGGATTTTTTCGAAGGCTTCTGCAAAACAGGCAGATGAAATATGTGTTGCTTGCCGTTGCTTTTTCGGCGCTCATTATCGGCGCTGCAGTGATTTACGACGAGCTTTCAAAGCGGTATGAGCAAGAAATACAGCCGCCCGTCCGCACGGAGCAGACGATGAAAACAAAACCCGGTACCAAAGTGACGAACGAAAAAAAGACTGCCGAAACCACGGATGCGGGAGAAAACACCGCAGCCTCCTCTTTGGAGAGTGCGGCAACAACGGGTCCTGAAAAATCGCTTGAAAAAGAAACGGAGCGAGCTTCGGGTGCAACAGAGCAGCCTGTCCGCAATTCCGGTGAAGATACTGCACCAAAGCCACCGACTCCCGGAATGTCACAGCAACAGACGAACACGAAAAAACCGAAGGATGCGGAAAAACCAAATAATACAGAGAATCCTGCCGGTACTGCAAAGCCGGAACCCGGAATGCCAAATACAGAACCGCCTGCTACGGAACAACCGGAAACAGCCGCTCCTGAAACAGATCCTCCCGTAATGTATGATCCGGACAAAAACACCGCGCCGGATTTCACAGTGCTTGATGCAAACGGAAAAAAGATACGTCTGTCGGACAATTTCGGTAAGCCTATCGTCATCAATTTCTGGGCAACATGGTGCCCTCCGTGTAAGAAGGAGCTTCCGGATTTTGACAAGCTCTGCTTGGAATACGGAGACAAGGTGGTCTTTATGATGGTAAACCTGACAGACGGCAGGCGTGATACTGTGGAAGGAACAAAAAGCTTTGTTTCAAAGAACGGTTATACTTTCCCGGTGTATTTTGATACCGAATACAACGGTGCCGATGCCTACAACGTTTCGTCTATTCCGCAAACTACCTTCATAGACGCAAACGGAAATGTCTATACAACACGCATCGGGGCAATGAATGAAGCTGCGCTTCGCAGCTATATCACCGCCTTGCTCGGAGGATAACGGAATGAAAATCACACTAAACCCCGATAAAAGCGTTGTCAATACGGTCAGGGACGGGCTCCGGCGCACCGGCGGCTATTGTCCTTGCCGCCGTGAGAAAAAAGAGGAATATAGGTGCATCTGCGATGAATTCAAAGCGCAGATTGAAGATCCGGCCTTTGAGGGCTACTGTCATTGCATGTTATACTATAAATCCAACAAAGGATGAGGCTTGTGTGAAACCGGAATTGGAATTTACCGGTTCTCCTGCGTTACCGGGAGTGCCGTCTGCTGATGACGGCAATAATGAAAAATGTACATACAGCACACTCGGTGCTATGAATAAAAAAGCACCTGAAAAACTTTAAAAATCACTGATGGAGGTAAAAACAGATGCTGAATATTACAAAAAGCAATTTTGAAAAAGAGGTTATTTTCTCTGAAATTCCCGTTGTTCTTGATTTTTGGGCGACGTGGTGCGGACCTTGCAAAATGCTTTCTCCCGTTCTCGATGAACTTGCCGCGGAATACAGCGACAGGGCACGCTTTTGTAAGGTCAATGTGGACGATGAGCTGGAGCTTTCCGCCCGTTTCGGTATTGCAAGCATTCCAACGCTGATTTTCTTTAAAAACGGAGAAATTCTAAAAAAGACCGTCGGGTACCGTGAAAAAGACGAGCTTGAGGAGACGCTGAAGGAACTTCTCTGAGGTTGTTGCTGCGAGTTGAAAATGATGCTTATACGCGACTTTCGATTCTTACGGTTTTGTGACAATTTTCAAGCGTTTTTGCGGTGAACGGGCTGCTTCGTTTTGCTATACTTATGTTGCGGGAAGGAAAACCGCAAATAATATCAAAGGAGCACTTACTATGAAAAGCAAAGAAACCGTATTTACAGCAGTTCTCACTCTCGTACTTGCACTGAGCATTGTTACTGTTTCCGCGGCTGCTGCTTCGGCAAATGTGAAGAAATCGGGAGAACCGGCAAACGGCTCATGCATTGCAGCGGCAGAGGCCTCCGGCGAATGTGTCGGACAGCCGCTTGAAGGCTTTGTTGAAAATTCGGGCTTTCTGAGCGAACAGGAGAAAACGGCTCTGCTTGCAGACCTTGCCGAGATTGAAAAGTATGAGAATCAGATCAACGAAATCTACTCCCGTATGACAGATGAAAACGAGAAACGACTCTGCGATGAAATCGACACCCTTGATGAAAAACTCACGGCGGTTCTCGAAAGAAACTCAGAGCTTTGGGAACGCGTCAACGATGAGTATGATGAAAAGATTGCGGCAAACGAGCCGGATATGACCCTTGAACTGAATGAAGCGGATTTTGATGACATCTGCCCGGCAGAGGGCTCCTACGAGGAATTCATCAAGGGTATGAGCTCACTGAGCGAACAGGAGAAATCGGCTCTGCTTGCGGACCTTGCCGAAATCGAAACGCTGGAAGCACAGATTGACGAGCTTTACTATCGCATGACGGATGAGAACGCCGATCAGCTTTACGGTGAAATTGACGCTCTCTGCGAAAAGCTCGACTCGGTTCTTGACCGTAATGCGGAGCTTTGGGACCGCGTCGACGTCGAGTATGATGAAAAGATCGCGGCAAACGAGCCGGACACGACCTTTGAACTGAACGAGAACGACCTTGCGGTCTGCGGAAAAATCAAATAAACCACAAGCACAGAGCCGTGTCCCTGCGGCACGGCTCTGTATCGGTTTTTTGGGGGCATCATGAAACAACTAATCTATATTGCAGAGGATGAAAAAAACATAAGAGAAACTCTTCGGAGCTTTCTTGAGAATGACGGATATGAGGTGTGCGCGTTTGAAACAGGCGACGCACTTTTAAGCACGTTTTTTAAAAGACGCTCCGATCTTGTTATTTTGGATATTATGATGCCCGGGACCGATGGACTTACCTGCTGCCGCCTCATCCGTGAAAAGGATAGCGTTCCCATCATTCTTCTGACGGCCAAGGATACCGAATACGACTACGTCAACGGTATTCTGCAAGGCGGTGACGACTATCTGACCAAGCCGTTTCGCCCGACGGTTCTCCTGATGCGTGTTAAATCTCTTCTTCGCCGCGTGGAGATGGAGAGAGGCGGAGATCCGACGGACAGGGATATTACCGTCGGAGATCTGAGCTTTTCGGGTGATGAGAAGCAGCTTTTCTGCAGAGAAAAGCCGCTTGCGCTTTCTCCGAATGAACTGAAGATGCTCCTCTTTTTGATGCGTGGCGAAGGTAAAGCGTTTTCACGGGACGAGCTGCTTAACCACATTTGGGGATACAATGACGAGGTGGAAACCAGAGTGACCGATGAAACACTTCGCCGAATACGCAGCAAGCTCTCCTCGGCAGACAGCAAGGTGCAGATTGAGACGGTCTGGGGTTACGGCTACCGCCTGCGATCGGACGGAGGCGGGAAATGAAGCATATAAGAAGAAAAATCACCGTATCCGTTCTCGGTACGATGCTGTTTGTTTTTGCGGTGCTGCTTGCTACCGTAAATATCTTTATTCCGGAATATCTGACGTCAGAGGCGCAGAAGGCGATACTTTTGGAGGATGAGCGTAAGGAACCTATCCCGCTTGCCGAAACATTGGACGATGCGGAGGAGCATTTTCTTACATCCAGCGTTCGATATCTTGAAGTTGAAGAGGGTCTTACAGAGTCAGAACACCTTTCAAAATCCGAATATCAGTTAAGGAAATACTGTCGGAAGGAAAAGCCGGCCGCTGATGAATTTCATACACTGAAAATCGGCGGCAGCCGA
>ERZ779888.1355-NODE-1355-length-24783-cov-3.694678_pt1 | contig 24783 bp, 34 predicted proteins | sample MGYA00511245_ERZ779888 | MGnify/ENA primary metagenome ERZ779888 (study PRJEB29588, sample SAMEA2155255) | human gut metagenome | biome: human gut; feature: human-associated habitat; material: faeces | place: Denmark | collected 2008/2010 ...
GGTTGGAATTTGCCACAAAAATGATTATTGGTCGAAGAAAGTTAAACTGAAATTTAGGAGGTAGAACATGGAACAGAGATGGATACCGGTGGCTGAAAGGTTGCCGGAGAAAAGGGAAGACGTATTAGTATGCTTCGACAATATAGATGGTTGCGTGATAGCTTGGTACACTCCTAATGGTGGAGTATGGAGAAATTCATCTACGGATAATGTTTGTAAAGCAATGCCAGTCGCCTGGATGCCCCTGCCGGAGACGTACCGGGAAGGAGATCCGCCAAAGCAGACCAACGCCGACCGGATCCGGAGCATGGCGGACGAAGAGCTGGCAATCCATATGATGTGTCCCAATGAAATGGGGTTGGCTGAAATTGAATGCGATAAAATTGATTGTTGTAATTGCTATGAGTGCTTATTAAATTGGCTCCGGGCGGAAAGTGAGGGATAACATGGAGAATAGATATTTATGCCGTGCAAAGCGGATTGATAATGAAGAATGGGTGGAAGGGTTTTATTTTTGCATGACGCATCCGGACGGTAGACATACACACCATTTTATAATTCCGCTTGGCGCAGATTTGAGCCGTGGAACACCCATTGAAAAAATACAGGTCGAGATAGACCCATCCACTATCTGTCGGTGTACAGGACTTGAGGATAAGAGCGGCAAGCTGATTTGGGAGAATGACATTGCAAATTGCATGGATGCAGAATGCTGTGGCTACATTAGTTGGAATGAAAGCGAAGCAGGTTTTTACTTTGATGCATTGCTTGAAGATGGAAGATTTGAAGAGGAACATATTTACGATTATCAGGATTGTATGGAGGTTATCGGCAACACGATTGACAACCCGGAACTGTTGGAGGTGTAGGATGGAGAGATTAACCAACATTGGAACAAAAGGAGAAATTTGGATCACCGATAATGACGAGACAAGAAAAATCGGGAGAAAAGAGGCGGCATATGCAAAACTCAAGGACTATGAGGATGTTGGGGAAGTAAGCACCTGCCGGAACGCCGTTGAAATCTGTAGAGCCATGATCGAGCGTGGCATTGAGCCGGACAACATCAAGGAATACATAACATTCGAGGATAATTTGGTACAGCGGGGGTATGATCTCAAAAGGCTTCTTGAGATGATGGAGCAGCAGACGGCGAAGAAGGCTATAACATATAGGGGTACTAACAGGGCAGATTGTCCGGTCTGTGGCGCAACAGTAAGAGGAATAGGCACCCCTTTTGGTAACTGGTGTAGTAAATGTGGTCAGCACTTAGATTGGGGGGAGAGAAATGAACGAAGAACTTAAACCATGCCCGTTCTGTGGTGGAGAAGCGATTGTGAGTTTCGACCCAGACGGCACAAAGGATACAAAGGGACGAAAATGGGCGTATACAGTTTTGTGCAATAATTGTTGTGCGACATCTGGATTGTGTTGGTCTAGTGATATGGCGATGGTAGCATGGAACAGGAGGGAGAACGATGGGAAGATTGATTGATGAGGATGAACTGATAAAAGGCAGAGTTGAGAATGATCCAGTTGTGATTGCGGCAAAATGCACACCGACCGCCTATGACCCGGACAAGGTTGTGGAGCAGTTGGAAAAGAAAAAGCAGACACACAAGCGTGTCATTGAGTATGAAAAGAAAAATGGAACTATAACAGAAGAATTTCAGCAAAGGAAAGCGGTTGAAGTTTTGGAAAATGCAATCCAGATCGTGAAAGGTGGCGGTGTAGATGGCAATTAAACCGATTTTATTCAATACCGAGATGGTACGGGCGATTTTGGACGGAATAAAGACCTGCACAAGGCGAATTTGCAAAGATGCCAATGAGTGTACTGTGCCGGATATGGAATTTTACAATGCCGACAAGAGGACTTATGCAGTACATAATTTTGCTGATCAGGAACATACGGAGATGTTAAGTACAGTAGAGAGAACATGCCCTATCTGTCCGGGGGATATTCTGTATGTCCGTGAAACATGGAAAAAGGCACCGAACGGATACTATTACTACGAAGATTGGCAAAGAAATGACATTGCCGATGTTACAAAGTGGAAACCATCCATCTACATGCCGAAAAAAGCGGCGCGTATCTGGCTCAAAGTCACGGACGTGAGGGTAGAGCGGTTGCAGGAGATTGACGAGGATGGAGTGTGGAATGAAGGATTTAAATTTAAACCGCCATGCTTAACCAGAGTATCAGCAGATGGACATACTTGCGAGTTAGATGGTCCATGTATGAGCAGTATTAAATATTGCGACATGACTATGGGAGAGTTGTTTGGTAGGGAATTGTGGAACAGCACCATTAAGAAAGCTGATCTTGACTGTTATGGTTGGGATGCGAACCCTTATGTATTTGTAATCGAATTTGAGCGGTGTGAGAAGCCGGAAGGAGTGTGAGGTATGGCTAAAGCAGTATTGGTTATGGATATGCCGGAACGGTGCGATAAATGCCTGTTATTACTTAAAATTCCGCAAAAGGATGGACTTGCATTATGCCTAGCGAGACCAACGAACGGACAGGAAGAATATAATCCGAAACATGAAAAATCATGGAGACCGGATTGGTGCCCGCTTCGGGAGCTGCCAGAGAAGAAAGAAACAAATTATTACATGAACAACAAGGAAAAAGGCATTGTTGAGGACTGGAACGTCTGCCTGGATGCAATAGACAAATAATTTGTCGAATTTTGTCGATGGATTACAGTACATTGAAAATTGAATAGGGACGGTTGGAGTGGTATAATTTTTTTATCACAAAAGAGAGGGTATTGTGTTATGGATGATAAAATATTACGAACTAAAAAAGAAATGAAACTCATTATTAAAGAAAAGAGTTTGACTCGATTAGAAAAGTACAATCTGTTAAGGAGTAAGGCTTGTTTTTTATCTGAAGTAGAAAGAAATATTTTGCTAAAAGAATGTAAAAGAGATCTGGATTTTTGTGATGATTTTCAAGATGTGGAACGACTAATTAACGTTATAATTTCTGGAGTTGGACTATTTTTTGCTTTATTTGGTATTATATTTAAAGATAAGATAGTAGGGAGGATTCTTGTGCAAGATATAATTTTATTGCTAGGTAGTATAAGCATATTTGTTATTTTTATTATTTTGATTTATGCTTGGGCACAATCGGTGAGAAGTAAAAATAGACGTATATTTAAGCAATTGGTAGATGCTTTGGAAGAAAACTAGAAATAATACCAACCGTCAATATTCGATGGTTGGTATTTTTTTGCGCAAAAATAGAAGGGAAGTGTAGTGTTTGACAGAAATTGAAGAAAAGAAAGAATATTTAAAAAGTTACGAAAAGGCCGTGCGGCAGATGGAACGGAGTGAAGAAAAAATTCGAGAAATGCGTTTGGGGCAGGTTATCCCGGCGATTAATAATGATGGAATGCCCCATGCGCACAATGCCACAGATTTATCCGGATATGCAGCGCTGTTAGATGAAGCAGAGAGTCAATATATGGCAGATAGATATCAAAGGCTTAAAATTTGCAAAGAGATCACAGATAAAATAGAGTGCATGGACAATGAGGACGAAAAAGACGTACTGACATATCGATATATTCGACTGATGAAATGGGAGAGTATTGCAGTTAAGATGAATTATAGCTGGAAATGGGTACATAAGTTACATGCACAGGCCCTTAAAAATTTTAAAATGGAAAAGAGTACATAGAAGTACACACATATATTGTGGTATAGTGTAAGCAGTAAAAAAGCGTAGGAGGCTAATTTCCCTCTTGCGCTTTTACTTTTTATCTCAGGAGGGCAGATTGAATAAAGAGAGATACAGTGACCCAACAGCGGAAAAGGCTATTGCCCATGTAATGAGAGAGCGTAAGAAGCAGGAAGGTGATAACCTTGTCAAAAAGCAGTCAGAACGAAAAGGCAAAGGAAGCCAGAAAACTATATAAAAGTGGAATGAAGCTGGTTGAAATTGCAAGGCAACTGGATTGTTCTGCTGCAACTATTCGGACTTGGAAGAACCGCTATAAGTGGGATGACGAAAGCGAAACGTTTCAAAACCAAAATGAAACGAAACGAAACGTTTCAGAGAAAAGTAAATCAAAGAAAATAGAGAAAGAAAGGGCTGTCGCACATGAAGTTGAGTCAGTAATACAAAATACGGATTTAACCGATAAGCAACAGCTTTTTTGTATATATTACATTCGGTGCTTTAATGCTACCAAGGCATATCAGAAAGCATATGGCTGTGATTATGCAACAGCTCTGGTGAATGGTTCGCGATTACTCGGAAAAGCTAGGATAAAAGAAGAAATTCAGAAATTAAAGCAGGAACGTTTAAACAGGGAGTTCCTGAGTGAAGCAGATATTTTTCAGAGGTACATGGATATTGCCTTTGCTGATATTAATGATTTTGTTGAAATACATGCCGGATTTGCGTTGGCAAAAGATGGAGTTGACGGAACTATTATTAGCGAAGTGAGCAATACAACGAATGGGATTAAGATAAAGCTTGCCGACCGGATGAAAGCCTTACAGTGGCTATCAGATCACATGGATCTTGCTACAGAGAAACAGAGAGCAGAGATCGCGCTTCTCAGAGCCAAGGTGCAGACGGATGACGGAGAGGAAAACGCAGATGACGGATTCCTCGATGCTCTGAATGGATCTGCAGCAGAGGACTGGGGCAATGAAGAGGATTAAGAGGATTTTCAAATTCAAGCCATTTTCCAAGAAGCAGCGCAAGGTATTGAACTGGTGGTGCGAAGATTCTCCGGTAAAGGACAGCGACGGCATTATTGCTGATGGGGCAATCCGATCCGGCAAGACAGTGAGCATGTCACTTTCATTCATCATGTGGGCGATGAGTTCATTTAACGGTGAGAACTTTGCCATGTGTGGCAAGACAATCGGTTCTTTCCGGAGAAATGTGCTATCTGGATTAAAAATGATGCTTCATAGCCGTGGTTATACTGTGGCAGATCACAGGGCTGACAATTTGGTTATCATCACAAAGGGAGATGTGACCAATTACTTTTATATATTTGGTGGCAAAGATGAGCGTTCACAAGACCTTATCCAAGGTATTACCCTGGCTGGGGTCTTTTTTGATGAAGTTGCGTTGATGCCGGAATCATTTGTGAATCAGGCAACCGGACGATGTTCCGTTGAGGGTTCTAAGTACTGGTTCAACTGTAACCCGGATGGCCCATATCATTGGTTTAAGACAGGATGGATTGATAAGCGGGAAGAAAAGCATCTGCTGTATCTGCACTTCACGATGGATGATAACTTGAGCCTGTCGGAGAAAATTAAGGCGCGATATCGTAGCATGTACACAGGTGTGTTCTATCGCCGGTATATTCTGGGACTATGGGCGATGGCTGAGGGCATCATTTACGATATGTTCGATACTGCAAAGCATGTGATTTCCAGTCTGGCTGATCTGGTAAATGCAAATTATTATGTGTCCTGCGATTATGGTACACAGAATGCAACAGTATTTCTGCTGTGGTGCAAAGAACGCTCCGGGCTGTGGGCATGCTGTCGTGAGTATTATTATTCCGGCCGTGACGAAGAAAGGCAGAAAACTGATACCGAGTATGCGGATGATCTGGAGCAGTGGCTTTATGGAATAAAGCCGGTAAAGATTATCATTGATCCGTCCGCAGCGTCATTTATCGCAGAATTGAAAAAGCGTGGCTATGCGATTAAGAAAGCGAAAAATGATGTGCTGGATGGCATCCGGTTTGTAGCATCGTTATTGAATGAAGGTAAGATTGCAATCAGTGACCAGTGCCCTAATACGATTAAAGAATTTGGTTCATACATATGGGATCAGAAAGCATCGGAGCACGGAGAGGATAAACCGGTAAAACAACACGATCATGCAATGGATGCGCTTCGGTACTTCTGTTATACGATCATTCGCAAGCCTGGAAGTATCGGTATTTTGAAATGAGGTAGAAAATGAAAAATATGAAAGTAAATATCCTTGGAGCTGAATATTCGATTGAAACCCACAAAGTATCAGATGACAGTTATTTGGAGAAAAATAAACTGGCTGGATATTGTGGAGAAGAAAGCAAGCTGATTGTGATTGCGGATATGACAGAGGAAAAGTATTTTTCTGACATGGACGAAAAAGAGCAAGAGGCATATCGAAAGAGAACCTTAAGACACGAAATCATGCACGCATTCTTGAATGAGAGTGGATTATCCGATTCCTCAAATCAGTATGGCGGTGCGTGGGCAAAAAATGAAGAAATGGTTGATTGGTTCGCAATTCAGTCACCGAAAATTTTTGCGGTATATCAGAGCCTTGATATTTTGGGAGAATAACAATGGACATTGAAACAATGAAACAACTGATAAAAAAATATGAACCCGGTCACGCCGCGTTTGTGACGTGGGCGGCGGTGGCAGAGCGATATTATCGTAATGAAACGGATATTCTGTTTCAAGGCAAGCGGAAAGAGAAAGAAGAGGAAGGGGAGGAAGTAGACAATCCGTTACGGAATGCTGATAACCGAATTCCAAGAAATTTTCACGGCCTGATTGTAAACCAGAAAGCCGCCTATGCTTTTACTGCACCGCCATTGTTTGATGTAGGCAGTACGGCAAGTAATAAGCGCATCACGGAAGCTCTGGGGGATGAATATGCAAAGAATTGCATGGAACTGTGCGTAAATGCTGCCAATGCCTCTATTGGCTGGGTACATTACTGGATTGGCGATAATGGCTTTGAGTGGGCAGTAGTGCCGAGTGAGCAGATCATCCCAGTATTTGACCGGAGTTTAAAGCATAGACTGATCGGCGCCATGCGGGTGTATCCGGACATTGATGATGCGACCGGTGATAATTACACAGTGTACGAATACTGGACGGATATAGAGTGCCAGGCATTCCAGTGTAAATCTGGCAATGAATTAGAATTGCTTACATATTATGATATGTTCATGGATCCAGAGAGCGGTGATATGGTAGCTGATTACCGGCATGATTTCGGGGAAGTACCATTTATTCCATTTTACAACAATAATATACATACAGACGATTTGCGAAATATTAAACCGCTGATAGACGTATATGATAAGGTCTACAGCGGTTTTATCAATGATCTGGATGATATACAGGAATTAATCTTTGTACTATCTGGATATGGCGGGGAGGATCTGAATGGCTTTTTGTCTGATCTGAAGAAATATAAGACGGTTAAGGTTGATGGGGATGAGGGCGGTGCAGTATCTACCTTGAATATTGAAATTCCTATTGAGGCCAGAAATAGCATACTGGAAGCTACACGGAAAGCCATTTTTGAACAGGGACAAGGATTTGATCCACAGCCGGAGAATTTTGGGAACCAAAGTGGTGAAGCATTGAAATTTATGTATTCACTCATAGAAATGAAAACCGGATTGATGGAAACGGAATTCAAGCCTGGTTTTGCACGGCTGATCCGGGCAATCTGCAAAGCGCTTGGCATTCAATGCGGCACAATTATCCAGACATGGACTCGCACTTGCATTAAGAATGACACAGAGCAGGCAAAGATCTGCAAGGATGCGGTAGGCATTGTTAGTAAGAAAACAATTTTAAAAAATCATCCTCTTGTTGAGGATGCAGATGCGGAAATTAAGCAGCTTGAAAAAGAAGAGAAAGAAGCACAGGAAAAGGCAGACGCTTACACCGGAGCCTTTGTAACGGATAAAAATCAAGAGCCGGGTGGCAATCCTGAAGATATGACATAGTAAATGAGGTAGGTACATGGAGGAGCGGACAGGTAAATATTGGAGGGAACGCTTTCAACAGATGGAGAAAGCGCAGCATGATAAATCCGCTCGGAAGGTACAGGAAATTTATGAACAGTTTGAGCGAATTCGTACAGTGATTGACGTAAAAATCAATGCGTGGTATCAGAGGTTTGCCGATAATAACGGAGTATCTATGCAGGAAGCGCGTAAGATGCTTGATGCCGGAGAATTGAAAGAGTTCCGGTGGAATGTCCAGGATTATATCAGCTACGGCAAAAAGAATGCAGTCAGCGGTGCATGGATGACACAACTTGAAAACGCATCCGCAAGAGTACATATTAGCCGCTTGGAGGCATTGAAGATTGAAACACAGCAGGAATTGGAAAAATTATGTGGAGGCTGTGCGAATACGATAGAGAGCTGCATTAACGAAGCATACACATCCAATTTTTATCACACTGCGTTTGAAATACAAAAAGGTATTGGCGTTGGAATAACGATGAATGGTCTGGATCCTAAGATTGTGGAAGAGATCGTGAGTAAGCCGTGGGCGGTAGATGGGAAGAACTTTTCAGACCGCCTGTGGGAGAATAAGACAAAGCTGATTAACAATGTGTATAATAGTTTGTCTCGTATGTGCATTACAGGGGAGGCCCCAGACAGAGCAATAGCTGAGATATCCAAACAAATGGGGGTATCCAAGTCTCAGGCTGGTAGAATAGTCATGACGGAAACTGCTGCATTTGCAAGTAAGGCAAGACAGGATTGCATGAAAGAGCTTGATGTGGAGCAGTTTAAGGTTGTGGAAACACTGGATATTAATACATGTGAACTGTGCGGTGAAATGGACGGGAAACATTTTCCAATGAGTGAGTTTGAGGTTGGGGTGACAGCACCGCCATTTCATCCGAATTGTCGCGGCTGCACATGCCCTTATTCAGATGATGAATTTGATAGTGTGGGTATGCGGGCGGCAAGAGGTGCAGATGGCAAGACTTATTATGTACCTGCGAATATGACATATAAGGAGTGGAAAGAGTCATTTGTCAATGTTGGTGATAAGTCAGGTCTGAGAGAAGCCAAGGTCGAAAAAGAAATAACCGTTGAAGAAATTCAGAAACAGGTTGCTGAAAATAATACAAGAATTGAAACATTAACATCTGAATACAGTCAGAAGCATCAGGCATTGGAAAATGCCCTATTGTTTGGTGATGAAGATGTTGATACACTTAATAAAATGTCACAAGAAGTTCAGGCAGTAAAAGCAGACCTTGACGATATGATTGCAAAGACTGATGCACTGAAAGCCAAACTTCCACAAGAAAGTGTTCAGAATGTTCAGGCGGTAGTGATTGAAGGTAAGAACATGATCGGTGATGTTGATTATACCAGTCCTGATCTTGCCAAGTTTGACCATGTTATTGAAAAATCAATACACGCACAGGGGTTTGATGGCAACCCAAGTGTTGTTGAATATGAAGATTTCAAGAAAGCAATGGAAGAATCAGGTTTCTATGCGGAACGTACATATTCAGCAAATACACAGGAATTGTTGGACGAATACAGAGAACAACTGTATAATGGTAAATGGTATGTTGATTGTTCAGAAGGCGGGGCACAATATGGTCAGGGGATGTATTGTGCATCCTGTTATGACCTTGCCAATAATGAGCAAATGGGTGGTATTGGCATGGAAATGTCACACTATCAGCAGATTGGTTTGGGGCGTGGCAATGGCTTTTATTATACAGAAAGTATCACATTACAGCCGGATGTAAAAATTTTTGAACTTCCAAGTGGTATGAAAGCGGATGAATATATTGCTGATGCTTTCAGAAACACCTATATGAGAAAGTTTGCAAGTAAGGAGCAGTTGGCACAGGTTGAACAGTATATTGAACTTAGTGAACAGATTAGCAATTTGACATTCACGGAAAGTGCTGAACTTATTGACAATCTGTACCAGAAACGTGCAAATGCTTCAATAGGGTTGGAAAGTTTGATAAAAGCATCACTGACTGCAATGGAAGATACAACGGACGGCAGAACCTATCACGGTCTGAAAAATCCGGGTGTATTGGTTACTGAAATGGGTTATGATGCAATTCGGGCAACAGGTCATGGTGAAAGTGGTTCATATACGGTAATTCTGAACAGAACTAAAGTATTATTCTGTAAAGGTGGTTCAATCTATGGAAATTAAAAGAAAAGATGACGGAACTATTGAAGGAATGACAACAATGGGTGATTCCGTCAAGGAAAAATTCACTGATGAAGAAAAGAAACGTCAGGAAATGAAAAAGAAATATGATAAAAAGTATGCAGTAAGCACGGTTAAATAGCCGTGCTTTTTCCATACCAAAAACCAGTAATAACAGGGCAACCAGAGGTGTAGATCACCCCCTTCTGGGAGTCCTGTTTTTATATGCCTTTTCCGTAGGCATTAAAGAGCGGTATTACTCATCTGGAGAATAAACAGAAAATCCCAATACCCGGAGAGCGGGAATAAAAATCTATGGAGGATGAAGAAATGGAATGGTTAAAGGAAATTTTGGCAAAAGCGGAAATCAAAGACGGGAAACTGGACATGGATGCAGTCATGAATGCAGTACAGAAGGAATTCCCGAAACATGCAGTGCCCAAAGATGACTTTAATACAAAAGTCGAGGAGCTGAAAACGGCGAATGGAACAATCGCAGACCTGAAGAAGGCCAATGGCGATAATGAGGAGCTGCAGAACAAGATCAAAGATTATGAGGCAGAAATCGAAAATCTTAAGAATTCTGCGGAGAACACAGCAAAGACCTATGCGCTGAAAGACTCTCTCTCAAGGCAGGGCGTGCTTGATCCGGATTATCTGATCTACAAAGCTGGCGGGGTGGATAAGTTCACTTTCGACAAAGAAGGTAAGCCGGTAGGCGTTGAGGAAGCGGTAAAGCCATACAAGGAAGATAAGGCTATGGCTCATCTGTTCAAGCAGGATCAACATAAGCAGCCATATCAGCCGCAGGGCGGTACTGGTGGAAGCGGTACAGAAAATCCGTTTGCACAAAAGACATTTAATCTGACCAAACAGGGAGAACTTTTAAAAACAAACCCTGAACAGGCACGCGCAATGGCGGCGGCTGCCGGGGTAACAATTTAATCAATTTTAGGAGGTAATGTTTATGGCAATTACAAAAATTGCAGATGTAATTGTACCGGAACTGTTTAACCGGTATGTAATCAACAGAACAATGGAGTTATCCGCATTTTTCAAATCCGGGATCGTTGTAAATTCCCCGGAATTTGATGTCTTGGCAAGTGAAGCGGCAAGAACGCATAATATGCCATTCTTTGAGGATTTACAGGGGGAGTCCGAGGCAATTCTTGAAGATGTAAAGATGACCGCAAAGAAGATTGGCTCCAATAAGGATGTGTCAACAACAATCTTTCGTCAGAATATGTGGGGAGCATCCAACCTTTCTGCGGCATTAGCAGGAGCTGATCCCATGAAAGCCATTGGTGATCTGGTAGCAGATTACTGGGCACGCGATATGCAGAAAGAGTTAATCGCAATTCTTTCCGGTGTATTTGGAACAACAACTGCAGGAGCGGAAGGTACGCCAGCAGCAGAAACCAGAATGTCAGATCATATCCTGGATCTGACTACAGGAAAGACGGAGGATGCAAAGAAGATCGGTGCATCTCCATTTATTGATGCTTGCCAGCTCCTGGGAGATGCCCAGGCACAGCTTTCTGGCATTGCAATGCATTCTGCAACCAAGTCATATCTGAAAAAGCTGAACTTGATCGATACCGAGCGTGACTCAACAGACGTGGAATTTGATACCTATCAGGGCAGGCGTGTGACGGTAGATGATGGCTGCCCAGTTACTTCCGGCGGGGTATATACAACATATCTTTTCGGCAATGGTGCAGTTGCTTATGGTAATGGTTCTCCGGTCGGTTTTGTGCCCACTGAGTTAGACCGTGATAAGCAGACAGGCGGCGGTGTAGATTACCTTATTAACCGTAAGGCGTTTATCCTGCATCCCAGAGGAATTGCATACACCGGGGCAAAGCGTGATCATGTAGAAACTCCACTTAGAACGGAGCTTGCAATGGCAGAGAATTGGCAGCCGGTATATGAAAAGAAGCAGATCAGGATCGTTGCAATTAAGCATAAGATCGGGTAGGAAAGGCAGAGATCATGGCAGAGACTTTACGCTTTGACAATCTAAAAGAATTACTTGGACTTAAGGATGCGGCCGACAAGGATCCGCTTGTGAAATTCGCCTTAAATTCTGCAGAGGAAATTGTTTTAAATTATTGCAATATCAAGGAAATACCCGATAGACTGTCCAATACCGTGTTAAGGATGGCAATGGATATTTACCGGAATGAACAGCCTGGGGAAGAGGAAGCTCCCCAGGTTGTTAAGTCCATTACAGTAGGTGATACCAGCACCTCTTATGGCAGCGGAACAGATGAAAACTTTGCCAAGAGTCTTGCCAAAAATTATAGGTCACAGCTTAATCGGTACCGAAGGGGGCTTTTTGTATGAAAATAGCTGATATGCATAGAAAGGCTGTAGAGAGCACCTATACGGACAGGGCCACTGTGACGGAATGGGGAAAATGCAAGGATGAAAAAACAAAATTGATAAATTTTTGTGAGAAAACAGTATTGGAAGATCAGCCTTGTAAGCTTTCCTATGAAAAATTGCAAAATACGGCCCAAGGAGAGGCGGCTGCGAGCGCAGGACAGATCATTAAACTATTCCTTTCACCAGATATAAGGATTAAACCTGGGTCAAAGATCACGGTAACACATGTAGGACTTACGGAGGAATTTTCGCATAGCGGAAGAGCGGGAATTTATTTTTCACATCAGGAAATTATGTTGATACCGTTTAAGGGGTGGGCATGATGGCAAGAATGGGAGGCTTTAATTATAATGATTTAAAGCGGTTTCAGCAGGAGTTAAGCAAACTTCAAAGTCCGGAAGAGTTTTTACAGGAATGTACAAAAGCGTTGGCATCGAAATTGCTTGCAAAGGCGATTGAAAGAACGCCGGTAGGTGATTATTCTAAACAGATCATCGTAACAGCAAAGCGCAATGGGAAAAAACATAAAAAGGGAGAACAATATACAAAAAGAGTAAATCCATCAGGGAAGCAAGGTGGCACATTAAGACGAGGATGGGTGACAAAGACACACGAAGAAGCGGAACAGGGGAGCAGAAAGAGGCCAGATACAAAGGAGATTTCTGCATTTGTAGAGGCTCTGCGCATTGAAAGAATAGGTGGCCAATTTAAGGTGGAACTGACCAACCCAGTTGAATATGCACCTTACGTTGAATATGGCCACAGGACTTCAAATCATAAAAAATGGGTTCTTGGGAAATTTATGATGACGATGGCAGCGGATGAAATACAACAGGCATCTCCCAGCATTTTGGAACGCAAGATCAGGAAGTATCTTGAAAGGTGTATAAAATGATAAATGAAATAATCAGCGGACTTAGCGTTGCCTTAAATGATGAATTCGGGGACAATTATGAAATTTGCATGGAAGAAATGAAGCAAGACCTAAAGGAGCCTTGCTTTTTTATTTTCTGTATGCAGCCTAAGACGGATTTGTTTTTTGGAAAAAAGTATTTTAAGAAACTTCCAATTTGTATTCAGTATTTCCCGTCCAGAATGGATAAAAATGCTGAATGTTATGATGTGGCCGAAAGGATGGAACAATGCCTAGAGTATGTCAGAATTGGCACGGATCTCATGCGAGGTACAGAAATGAGTTATGAAGTAGTGGAAGGGGTACTCTTTTTCTATGTACATTATGATTATTTCGTATATCGGAAGGACGATACTGTGGCAATGGAAAGCATAGAAACCAATGTAAGACCAGGAGGTGAGAAACTTGACGGGCGGTAAAAGGAAAGGGCCGGCGGATATTCAAAAAGAGGTTCAGGCACAAGAAACAAAATATTCAAAAGAGCAAATTTTGAACTCGGAAAAATATCAGAGCAGGATAGATCTTTTAGCAGCTTTGCTAGAGGATGGAAAGCAATATTCTTGTTTGGAAGTAGACAGAAAAATATCTGAATTTATGAAAGGAAAGGTGAAGTAGTATGGCTTTAGGAGGCGGCACATTCAGTGTGCAAAACAAAGAAATCCCTGGAACATATATCAATTTTGTTTCAGCAGCTTCAGCGAATGCAAGTCTTTCAGGAAGGGGTATTGTTACAATGCCGCTTACAATGGACTGGGGAGTTGAAGGGGAAGTTATTGAGGTGACAAGTGAAGATTTTGCGGATGACTGTATGCGCATCTTCGGTTATCCTCTTAGCCATGAGAAAATGAAGGGACTCAGAGATTTGTTCCGGAATACACATGTCCTGTATGCATACAGGCTGAATGGCGGTGGAGCAAAGGCAGCAAATGATTATGCGGAAGCCTTATACAGCGGTATCAGAGGAAATGATTTGAAGATCATTATCCAGAAAAATGTGGATGATGACAAAATGTTTGATGTTAAGACGATGCTTGGAATGAATGTGGTGGATGAACAGACGGTAGCCGGAGCAGCAGATCTTGTCAGCAACGAATATGTCAAGTTTAAGGCAGATGCAGAGCTGGAAATTACAGCATCCATGCCGCTTACGGGTGGAACTAATGGGGAAGTGAACGGCACATCACATCAGGATTATCTTGATAAAATTGAAGCGTATAGTTATAACGCTATTGGGATCGAAGCGCTGAGCGAAGAGGTAAAGACATTGTATTGCGCCTTTGCCAAGCGTATGCGGGAAGAAATGGGCGTTAAATTCCAGGTAGTGCTGTACTGCAAGGATGCGGACTATTATGGGGTGGTAAACCTGGTAAATAAGGTGAACGATACAGGCTGGGATGAAGCGGCATTGGTATATTGGGTAACCGGTGTGATCGGTGGCTGTGAGGTCAATAAATCAAACCAGAACAGAGTATATGATGGGGAGTTTGATGTTGATACATCATACACGCAGGCTCAACTTCGGAAATCCGTGAAGAATGGAGAGTTTGTTCTGCATAAGGTTGGTACCGAGATCAGGGTACTGGCAGACATTAACAGCATGGTTACAGAGAGCACGGAGCATAACAGCGTCTTTAAGGAAAACCAGACCATCCGAGTAATTGACCAGATCGCAAATGATATTGCTGTATTGTTTAATACAAAATATCTGGGGGTTGTTCCTAATGACAATGCTGGCAGAATATCGTTATGGTCAGACATTGTAAAGCACCATAAGCAGTTAAATGAGATCCGTGCGATTGAAGATTTTTCAGACTCTGATGTGGTAGTGATGCAGGGGGAAGGAAAAAAATCAGTTGTTGTTACGGACAGAGTAACGGTTGTAAATGCAATGGACAAGCTGTATATGACCGTTACAGTAGAATAAGCGGAAAGGCGGGCAGATAAAATGAATAATATTACAATGAAAGCAAAGGACACGCTGTGTGCTGCACTCGCAGAATGCTTTGTGACAATCGGATCCAGAAGATATAATTTCATGCAAGCAATTAAGCTCGAAGCGAAATTTGATAAGACAAAAAAGGAAGTTCCTATTCTGGGGAAAACCGGCAAGGGAAATAAATCAACCGGATGGAAGGGAACAGGTAGTGCAACCTTCCATTACAACACCAGTATCTTCAGGCAGATGCTGTTGGACTATAAAAATACCGGTGAGGATGCTTACTTTGAAATCCAGATTTCCAATGAGGATCCTACAAGTGCGGTAGGAAGACAGACGGTTGTGCTTCAGGATTGTAACATCGATGGCGGTATTTTGGCAAAATTTGATGCGGACAGTTCTGACTATCTGGATGAAGAAATGAGCTTTACCTTTGAAGACTTCACAATGCCGGAGACATTTTCCGCATTAAATGGTTTTTTGACAAATTAATAAACTACATGACATTCCCCTCAAGAGGCGGTATAATATTCTCATAAGGAGGGGGATGTCATGAGTGGAGTTACAGAACTTTTTTGCATTATTTTTGTTATTGCTGTGGTGATTGTCTGTATTGGCGCTGTCTGCTCACAGGTAAAGGTAGAGAAAGCAAGGAATAAACAGCTTAAGCAGGATAGGAAAATGGGGATTTATAGATACCATGTAATCCATGTTTCCGGGCTTGATGCAGTAGAGGGGACTGAATGCCAGGTAGAGCTTTCCCCAACGGTATTGAAATTTATTTGCAGCAACAAAGAGTATTCGCTTCCTGTCAACAGAATTGAATATGTTGATAATAAGCAGGATATTGATGAGAAAATGTATTTGCAAAGCAGTATAGCCCGGGGAGTGGCAGGAGCAGCACTTCTTGGTGTTAGTGGCGCAGTGATCGGGTCGGCGCCAAGAGCAAAGACAAAAACGCAAGTAAAGGATTATGCAATTATAGGATATCGAAGTGCTAAAGGAGAAGAAAGGGTAATCATATTAAAGGATAAACCCAATAATTTTTGTATGTGCGGTGCCTTGATAGGAATGCTGGAACGTTATGTCAGTACGCAAACAAGGAAAGTCGAATTGTAACTGAACATAAATAGTAATGTTAATAGTAATGTTTAGGATGCTTGGAAAACCAGGCATCCTTTTTTATTCAGAAGGGAGAAGACAATGTCAAATTTTTCAAAATTTATGAAAGCAAACAAGAAGGTAAGAGAAAATGAAAAGCACGCCGTAACGAAGTCTTTGTGTGATGAAAAGGGACAGCCCCTTTTATGGGAATTCAAACATATCACATCAAAAGAAAATGAGGCCCTGAGAGAAAGCTGTACAGTAGAACTGCAGGTTACAGGAAAACCGGGAATGTACCGGCCCAAACTTAAGACCGCAGAGTACATCAGAAAAATGATTACTGCATCTATTGTGTTTCCAGATCTGTTCGATGCAGAGTTACAGGACTCTTACGGGGTGAAAACACCTGAAGATTTACTTCTTGCTATGGTAGATGATCCCGGAGAGTATGGAGATTTATCCGCATATGTACAGAAGTTTCAGGGGTTTGATACTTCCTTTGAGGAAAAGGTGGACGAGGCAAAAAAATAATTGAGGAGGGCGATTGGGAAGCGAATTATGCCTACTACGCTCTCCTTAAGCTTCACATGCTACCTTCTGTATTTATGGCGCTTGACGAGCAGGAAAAGGCTTTCGTAATTGCTGCAATAGATATAAAACTTCAAAATGATAAGAAGGAAAGGAAAAGGCTGGAAAACATCCGGGCAAAAGGTGTCTGATATATGGCTACGATAACAACAGGAATTTATTTACAGGATAATTTTACAGATGTGTTATATGGTGTTATTGAAGCCGTTAATCTAAGTCTGTTTTCTTTAGAAGAAATGCGCCAGTCCATGAACGGTGATATTAGTACCGCAGAATTGGATGGCGCAAGAGACCGAATAAATCAGGTTACCATATCTGTGCAGCAAATGGTGGCTGCAATGAAGAATGCGGAGGGCTTACATATCCAACCAGATGTGATAGGTGAACCGATTACAGAACCAGTAAGCAGAGCTCCGGTAACGGAACCAGCACCTTTAAGCCTGCCTCAAGAAGCCCCTGTAAGCGAACCGATCAGAATTCCCGTGGAATGGCAGGTAGACGATATGCCAGTGTTCACGGAAACGGGAATTGAGCGGTATATGCAGGAAATCGAAAATGCAAACCAGATGCTAAGTCAACTTGGGGACACACAGGCGCTGATTGCACAGCAGGCATCTAATATGGAATTCTTTTCTACAGATGCACAGCAGGATCTAAGCCGAATGGCAACGAGAATTGACTGGATCAGAAATAAGTTAAGGAGCATAGAGGAAAATCCGATCAATGTAGGTTCTGATGAGGCAAACGCAGGCATAGAGCGTTTGAGGCAGCAGCTTTCCTTGGCGGTAAAGGAGCAGCAGACGCTTAATTATGCTGTTCAAAATATGGATGTGGAGCGGGCAAACGAAGCATACATTCGGCTTTCCGGAACAATATCTAATACGGAGCGCTATATTAGGGATAGTGTTGACGCACAAGGGACATTTAATCAGGCCATTGAACAGGGGCAGTCATCGGCAAACGAACTGGGACAGACGCTAAGAAGAATGGTGGCAACATATCTATCTATTCAGAGCTTACAGAAGGTAATAGGGTTGTCAGATGAACTTGCATCTTCCAAAGCAAAATTAGATATGATGAACGATGGCGTAAGGACAACGCAGGAATTACAGAACATGATCTATGCGTCAGCGGAGCGATCCAGAGGATCCTATTTAGGAACAATGGAAGCAGTGGCAAAGCTTGGAAATCTTGCGGGCGAGGCATTCGGATCTACGGAACAGGTTGTTGCGTTTTCGGAACAGCTGAATAAACACTTTGCATTAGCCGGAGCATCTACAGTTGAAGCAAAAAACGCTACCCTGCAGTTGACACAGGCTTTAGCTTCCGGGGTTCTTCGAGGTGATGAGCTGAATAGTGTTGCCGAACAAGCGCCGACAGTCATTCAAGCTATAGCAGATTATTTGAATGTTCCAAAGGGACAAATTCGAGAAATGGCTTCCGAGGGAGAAATCACGGCAGATATTGTTAAGAATGCCATGTTTGCAGCGGCAGCAGAAACAGATGCGGCATTTGAAAGTATGCCTAAGACATTTGAGCAGATCGGCCAGTCCATTCAAAATACGGCTGTTAGGGCATTTGAGCCTGTGCTGGCCAAATTGAATGAACTTGCTAATAGCCCTGAGTTTGACGAGTTTATAAGCGGACTGTGTAATGGAATTGCTTTTTTTGCCAGTGTAGCAGTGAAAGCATTTGATATAGTGATTACTGCTGGTGCTTTTATCGCAGATAACTGGTCTGTAATTGCACCACTCATTACAGGAGCCGCTATTGCGCTTGGAGTATTTTATATACGGCAGGTAGCAATAAATGCTTTGGGAAAAATATCTTATGCTTTGCATGTATTACAAGCCGGGGCCATGATGGCACATGCTGCCGTAACGGGAACCCTTACAAAAGCAACAGCACAGCAAATTACAGCCCAGTTAGGTCTTAATGCGGCGTTATACGCATGTCCTATTATGTGGATCATCATATTAATAGTAGCATTAATCGCAGTTATAGTAAGTGTAATTGCGGCAATGCATAAGTTCTCCGATGAGTCGGTGTCTGCTGTAGAGGCCGTTTGCGGAGCGTTTGCAGTGGCTGGAGCCTTTATTGGCAACTTGTTTATTTCTTTAATAAACTTTATCATTGAGGATTTTGTCACTCTATGGAATTTCATGGCGCTATTTGCAAATTATTTTGCAAATTTTTTAACCGATCCCATTGGTGCGGCGGCCAGGTTATTCTTTGGGTTTATTGATCTTGCTTTATCAGGTATACAGGCTCTGGCATCTGCTATTGATATGCTGTTTGGTACAGGCTTTGCAGACAGCGTTGCCGGATGGCGTTCTAACCTTGATAGCTGGGTTACAGAAAAGTACGGTGAAGGTAAAGTGGTCATGGAGAAGAAAAATGCTCAAGACTACTACCTGGAAGGGTTTGACTATCAGGCGGCCTGGAATAAAGGAACGGAGTTTGGAAGCAGGTTCGGAAATTCAGGGACTGATATTGCGGGATTAGACCCGTATAGTGATTTTGATTATAGCAGTTATTTGACGGACATTGAGGGTAATACCGAGGATATCAAGGAAGGACTGGATATTTCAGAAGAAGATCTGAAATACTTGCGGGATATTGCGGAGCAGGAAGCTATTAATCGATTTACTACTGCTTCTATCACCATTGAGCAGACTAATCACAATCAGGTGTCCGGCAGCATGGATCTGGATGGTGTAGTGACGGGACTAACGGATGCGGTGAGTGAGGCAGCAGGCATGATAACGGAGGGAGTACACTAATGGCAGGAAGTGGATATGTCTTTTATCTGGATAAGTGCCTGTTGCCGGTTACACCGGAGAAGCTTCAGATCAGTATCAAAAATGAAAATAAGACAGTAAAGCTGATTAATGACGGGCAAATCAATCTGCTTAAGAAAGCCGGGCTTACAGAAATAGAGTTTGAATGTATGATACCTCAGGTAAAACATCCCTTTGCTGTTTATCAGTCTGGCTTTCAAAGTGCAGATTATTTTTTGAATTATTTTGAGAGACTAAAAACCAGTAAAAAGCCCTTTCAATTTATTGTATCAAGAAGTAAGCCAAACGGGTCTGCTCTATTTGGAACAAATATTAAGGTTTCAATGGAAGATTATAGGATCGTGGAGGATGTCAAGGAAGGGTTTGATCTCACTATAAAGGTCAAATTGAAGCAATACCGTGAGTTTGGTACAAAAAGTGTTTCTATTAAAGGGGGAGTGACTACCGATACAGGAAATACAACATATACTGTCAGCGTAGATAGTACAAGGTCGCAGGAAAGCGCACCATCTACCAATAAGGTACGGTATTATACTGTAAAAGAGAAGAACACGCTGTTCAATATTGCCAAGGAAGAATACGGGGACGGTAGCAAATATAAGCTGATCATGGAAGCAAATAGAAATGTGATTAAAGACCCCTGTGATATAAAGCCCGGGACGGTATTAAAACTACCGGGTATTTAAAAAATGCATGGTTATGACAGGAGGGAGCGGCGAGGATGGCAGTTGAATTGTATGTGCTTAGTGAAAGTGGCGAAACCTTGTATCTTCCGGCAGTAGAGGAAGGGATTGAATGGTCTACAGAACGCTGGGGAGTTCCCGGAAAATTGACTTTTAAAGTATTTAAGGATGATGCGCTGAATTTCTCGGAAGGATCAGCAGTACAGCTTATTGTAAACGGGAATAAGGTGTTTTTCGGATTTGTATTTACCCAGAAAAGGGATAAAGAAGGATGGATTTCAGTCACAGCATATGATCAGTTAAGGTATCTGAAGAACAAAGATACTTATATGTATGAAAATCTGACAGCTTCACAGCTTTTACAAATGATTGTATCAGATTTTGAATTGAACGCCGGTGTAATAGAGGACACCGGCTATATTATTGCCAGTGGTGAGGAGGTTGATCAGGCGCTGTTTGATATTATTCAGAATGCTCTTGATAAAACGCTGATAAATAACAGGCAGATGTATGTACTGTATGATGATTTCGGAAAGTTAACGCTTAAAAATGTGGCCCATATGTATGTGCAGAACAGTAACGGAACTTATTTTATGGTAGATGCACAGACAGGAGAGAATTTTGAGTATACCTCATCCATAGATAGCAATACATACAATAAGATCAAGCTAACCTATGACAATGAAGAAACAGGAAAGCGGGATGTTTATATCGCACAGTCGGGCGAAAATATAAACAAGTGGGGAGTGTTGCAATACACGGATAAGCTGTCAGAAGGAGAAAACGGAGAAGCAAAGGCAGACGCACTGTTATCTCTTTACAATAAGAAAACCAGAAATTTAAGGATTTCTAATGCATTTGGAGATGTCAGGATCCGGGCCGGGAGCTTGCTAGTGGTTAACCTAGAACTTGGAGATATGAAGGTGGAAAATTTTATGATGGCCGAGCGTGTAAAGCACATTTTTAAAGATGGAGAGCATTTTATGACCTTGACCTTGAGAGGAGGCGAGTTTGTTGCCTGATGCGACAGAATTAATAAAGCTGATAAAAAAATGCGCACTGGATGCAGTGGAGGCATCAAAGCCGACACATTTTTTGTATGGAACCGTGACAAAAGTAGATCCATTACAGATTGATGTAGATCAAAAGTTAAAAATTGGGGCAGCACATCTTTTGTTGGCAAGAAATGTTACGGATTATGAGACAGAGGTATCCGTAGATGCAGTTACGGAGGAAACTCTTGGGCGCCATACGCACGATTTAAACATTCAAATAGAGGAGGCCCTGGAGCCGCAGCATACTCATCAAGCGGTAGCCAAAGCAGAACAAGTGGATTTAAAACACAGTCACCGTTTAAAAGGAAGGATGAAAGTCACTGTACATAATAGGCTGAAGCTCGGTGATAAGGTAATCCTGCTTCAAAATAAGGGCGGTGGGAAATATTTAGTGGTGGATCGTATCTGATGATACCAAAAAACGCAGAACTTTTGAAGCAGGGATTTAATGTGGAAGAACAGCCTACTTACACATATAGAATGGATCCTGGAAACGATGCTATCAGAGGATATGTTGATGGAATTGACGCTATGGAGCAAGCAATTTATAAAATTTTATCAACACAGAGGTATCAATATATTATCTATTCGTGGAACTATGGAATTGAGTTGAAAGATTTGTTCGGGCAACCAGTGTCTTATGTATGCCCGGAATTGGAACGCAGAATAAGAGAGGCCCTTTTATGGGACACGCGAATAGAAGAGGTAGGAGATTTTAAGTTTAATACCTCAAAAAGGGGAACGGTGCATGTATCTTTTAAAGCGTATACGGCGTTTGGAGAGATCGGGATTGAAAAGGAGGTGGATATCTAATGTTTGAAAATCTGACATATGAGGATCTTTTGAACAGGATGCTTGATAGGGTTTCAAATAAATTGGATAAGCGAGAAGGATCTGTGATATGGGATACACATTCACCTACCGCTATCGAACTAAAAAATTTGTACATAGCACTGGATTACATCATACAGGAGGCTTATGGGGATACGGCAACAAGAGATTTCCTGATCCTGCGTTGTAAGGAAAGGGGGATTGTGCCTTATCCTGCAACTCATGCAGTGTTGAAGGGTGAGTTTGTACCTTCTGCCATAGATGTGACAGGAAAGCGGTTTAATATCGGCCAGATCAATTATGTTGTCACGGAAAAGCTTCAGGATGGAGTATATAAGGTTCAATGCGAAACCGAGGGGGAAGAAGGAAACAGATACCTTGGAGCCATGATACCCATTGAATATATCAATGGCCTTGAGACTGCAGATCTTACGGAGGTTCTTGTTCCGGGAGAGGATGAGGAAGATACCGAGGAATTAAGAAAGCGTTACTTTGCTTCTTTTGAAGAAAGTGCTTTTGGAGGAAATGTCAAGGACTACCTGGAAAAGACAAATGCAATACCGGGAGTAGGATGCACTAAAGTAACAAGGGTTTGGAACAGTGACCTACGGCCGGCAGATATGATCCCTAAAAATGCTGTTACAGAGTGGTACGAGGGGATAAAGGGTACGCTATCGCCAACAGTAAAAGGGTGGCTTACTACGGTGTATGTTGCAGCAAAAGAAAAGAAATTGACTACCGGGGGAACAGTTTTATTGACTATTTTAAATTCGGAATTTGACACGGCAAGTGAAGAATTGATTGAAATAGTTCAGAAAACGATTGATCCAGAAGAATACGCAGGCGAAGGGTATGGTCTTGCACCTATAGGCCATGTGGTTATGGTGAAAAGCGCATCCGGTAGAGAAATTGTGATTAAGACAAAAGTTACTTTTGACACTGGATATAGTTGGACAAGTCTTCGTTCAGAGATAGAAAGTGCCATTAAGAATTATTTTGCCGAGCTTAGGAAGGAATGGGCAGATACCTCTTATTTGATTGTCCGGGTGAGTCAGATTGAAACAAGAATTCTGAATATTAGAGGGATAGTTGATATTCAGAATACAGCGCTAAACGGAGTTGAGGATAACTGCGTATTGGGCCCCTATGAAGTGCCGGTATTTGGGGGTGTATCTGAATGAACAGAGAAGTAGATCTGCTTGCCTACCTTCCACCTTTTTTACAGGAATTCAAGGAGAATAGAGAAACATTAGAAGCCGAAAATCCGGAGTTTGTGCTTGCTTGGAATGGTGCAGATCGGGTTTTGAAAAATGAATTTATTGATACCGCTGATGAATATGGTATATCGCGTTTTGAGAAAATCCTAAAAATTACTCCCCAGCCGAATGATACTTTAGCATCAAGGAGAAGAAGGGTTCTATTCCGGTGGTTTAACAAACTTCCATATACCTTGAAAAACTTTTTGGAGAGGCTAAAGGAGATATGCGGAGAAAGTGATTTTACTGTAATAAAGGAATTTCTTAGATATAGGATCAATATAACAACAAATTTGGAGCGAATTGGACTGGTAGAAGAGGTAGAGCGCCTAATTCGTGAAATGATGCCCTGCAATATGGTGGTGGTTTCAATTAATGAAATTCCGTGTGAGCCAGTGGAAAAGCTGTATGTGGCTGGGGCGGTCGGTTTTGTGGAATGGATTGATATTGCTGATGGCGGTATTAAGACTGAGATAGCTTCTTATGAGATCAATGGGGCAGGACACATGGCAGGAGCTGTTGGGCACATGGAGCATATTGAAATATTAGATCAGACAATGTAGAAGGAGAGTGGAAAATGGCAGAATTTTCAATGTTGGTTACAACAAAAAAAGGGCAGGAATTAATTGCAAAAATGCTATCTGGTGAACAAAAAATTATTTTTACAAAGGTTTCATCATCTGATGCCGAGTATACTGTAGATCAGCTGGAAGGGTTGGAAGAGATCACCAGTATCAAGCAGTCTAACAGCGTTTCAAAGGTTTCCAGAACCAATGATACTACTGTAAAGGTTGAAGCTGTATTTACAAATACAGATCTTACAGAAGGGTATTATATGAGAACCATTGCGTTATATGCGAAGAATGAAGAAAGTGAGGATGTGCTTTATGCCGTGGCTATTGAGACATCCGGAAACTGTTATGTTCCGGCTTTTAGTGGAATTACCGTATCAGGAGCTTACATACAGCTTTCTACAACAGTGAGCAATGCAGAAAACGTGACCGTTGAAGTGGATAATTCAGTATTTGCAACCATTGGGAATATCAAGGATATACAGGAACAGATAGATGCGCTTAAAGAGCAGTCAACGGATGTTGCCTCAGATCTTGCTGCCCATGCGGAGGCAATTAATATTAATGCCGGAAAACTGGAGCTTTTGGAGAAAATTGGTGCTCGTATTTTAAGGAAAGAAATCAGATCCAGCGTAAAATGCACATTTTCAACTGCGGCCTCTCTTGAAACGATTACAGAGGGGTTGGACACCATGAACGATAAGACATATTATCTGTATG
>ERZ779888.1358-NODE-1358-length-24737-cov-3.729236_pt1 | contig 24737 bp, 22 predicted proteins | sample MGYA00511245_ERZ779888 | MGnify/ENA primary metagenome ERZ779888 (study PRJEB29588, sample SAMEA2155255) | human gut metagenome | biome: human gut; feature: human-associated habitat; material: faeces | place: Denmark | collected 2008/2010 ...
GGTCAGGGGCTTGTAGAACACGATCTCGTCCAGCCGGTTCAGGAACTCCGGGCGGAAGGACCGCTTCAAGAGTTCATTTACCTGGTCCCGGGCCTGCTGGCTGATCTCGCCGTTTTCATCGATGCCGTCAATGCCGAGGAAGAACTTATCGACCTTGAAATTCCTCGCGCAGAGGCCGACGAGCGGACCGACCATGACCTGTGACTCATTCTGGTAGCTGCCGCCGAGCAGGATGACGCGGGCACCGTGAATCTTGCGCACAAAACTCGCGACAAAGGCCGAGTTCGTGATGATGGTGATATGGCGGCGGCGCATGCAGAGCTCTTCGGCGAGCAGCGTACAGCAGCCGCCCGATTCAATCATGACGGTCTCGCCGGGCTGCACGCAGCGCGCGGCCCGTTCGGCGATGCGCCGCTTGTTTTCATAATGGAAGGACAGATGGTGGCCGATGTCCTCGCTGGCGACCATGCTGGCAAAACCGTGCTCGCGCTTCAGGAGACCCTGATGGGCGAGCAGGTTGAGGTCTTTGCGGATGGTGACTTCCGAGACACCAAGGGCTTCCGAGAGCTCGGTGACGGCCATGCGTTTGTTCTGGCTGATGAGGTCGAGAAGTTTCATATGACGGGGCTGCATGGATATCTTCCTTTCGTAAAAACAAAAGCCCCTTCTGCCGACGGCAAAAGGAGCTTCTGGTCATTGGTTCCAGCAATGGAGCCATGGAATATCGTGCTTAAGGCTTAAGCGTTTTCCTTGCGGAATTTATCCATGAACTCTGCGAGGGCGACAGCGCCTTCGTACGGCATAGCATTGTAAATCGAGGCGCGCATGCCGCCGACACTGCGGTGGCCCTTGACGCCGCTGAGCTGATGTTCAAGAGCTTCGGCAACGAATTTCTTCTCGAGCTCCTCGCTCGGCAGACGGAACGTGACGTTCATGTAGGAACGGCTGACTTTGTCGGCATGGCCGCGGTAGAAGCCGTTCGAGCTGTCGATGGCTTCATAGACAACCTTGGCCTTCTTGATGTTGCGGCGTTCCATCTCCTCAAGGCCGCCCTGTGCCTTAATCCAGGCAGCAACTTTGCCGACCATGTAGATGCAAAAAGCCGGCGGCGTGTTGTAGAGCGAATCTTTTTTGTAGAACGTATTATAGCGGAACATCGTCGGCAGTGCCTCCGGGCTGTTCTCGAGTAGCGATTTCTTCGCGACGACGAGGACGACGCCGGCAGGGCCGAGGTTCTTCTGAACGCCGGCGTAGATGAAGTCGAATTTGTGGAAATCAATCGGACGCGAGAGCATATCCGAGGACATATCGGCAAAGAGAGGTACACCGTCCGTTTCCGGGATGTAATGGTATTCCGTGCCGTAAATCGTGTTGTTGTAGCAGACATGGACGTAGGCAGCGTTCGGGTCTACCTTGAGCTCATCCTGCTGCGGTACGTGATGATAGCCCGTTTCCTTGCTCGAAGCGATGATTTCGCCGATGCCGAGATGCTCGGCTTCTTTATAAGCCTTTTCAGCGAAGCTGCCCGAGAGGACGTAGCTGCCCGGATGCTCTTTCGTAGCGTAGTTCAGTGGAATCATCGCGAACTGCTGGCTGGCACCGCCCTGGCAGAACAGGACTTCGTAGTCATCGCCGAGGCCCATGAGTTCTTTGATGTCCGCTTTTGCCTTTTCGTGCACAGCAGCGTACTGCGGTGCGCGGTGGCTGATTTCGAGAATCGACATGCCACTGTGGTTAAAGTTCAGGAATTCTGCCTGTGCTTCTTTGAGTACCTCAAGCGGCAGTGTTGCCGGACCCGGATTGAAATTATAGACGCGACCTGCTTCCATGAGAAAACCTCCCCAAAACATATGGAATCTTGTTGAATTTACTGGATTTTGTAGGATATTCTGCGTGTACCATGTCAACATCACAGGGGTGTCCATGTGTTGTGGACAGGCAACGTTTTTTATATTCTAGCGCGAAAAATCCAGAAAAGCAAGCAGAAAAATAAATCTTGTTTTTTCAGAGCAGACACTTGACGGCTGAAAATGGATGGCATATAATACACTTATGCACGAAAATTGCAGTCAAAGCCAAATCGCAAAGGCGAAGATGGGGAAGCTGAAAAAAGAGCCCTTATAGAGAGCTGACGGCCGGTGAAAGTCAGCAGGGCATTTTGAGGTTCCGCCCCGGAGCGGCTGGCGAAAGTCAGACGGGTACGCCCGTTAAAGCGTCGAGAGAGAGGCAATGCCTCACTTGGGTGGCACCACGGAATCAGAGCGTTTCGTCCCAAATCGGGACGGCGCTTTTTTTATTGGTTATGATGAAGAGGAGAGAACAAACATGAAGGTTTTAGCAGCAGATGGTATTTCGCCGAAAGGAATTGAGCTCCTGCAGAAGGAGTTTGAAGTGGTCGTCAAAGATAAACTGCCGGCAGAGGAACTTCTGGAAATCATTCCGGAGTTTGATGCCATCATCGTCCGTTCGGCTTCAAAGGTCACGGCTGAGGTCATCGACCGCGCCAAGAACCTTAAAATCATCGGCCGTGCCGGTGTCGGCGTCGACAATATCGACATCCCGGCGGCCACGGCCAAGGGCATCATCGTCATCAATTCCCCGGGCGGCAACACGATTGCCGCAACGGAGCACACGATGGCCATGATGCTTGCGATGTCCCGCAACATTCCGATTGCCAACGAGACGATGCACAAAGGCGAATGGAACCGCAAGAAATACGTCGGCGTTGAGCTGCGCGGCAAGACACTCGGTGTTGTCGGCATGGGCCGCATCGGTTCGGGCGTTGCCAAACGCGCCATGGCCTTTGACATGAACGTGCTCGCTTACGACCCTTATATTAATGAAGAGCGTGCCAAAGCCCTCGGCGTCAAGATTGCGACGTTCGACGAAGTCATCGAGAATTCCGACTTCATCACGGTGCACATGCCGCTGACGAAAGAGACCAAGGGCATGATTGGCATGGAGCAGATGAAGAAGATGAAGAAGGGCGTACGTCTTGTCAACTGCGCCCGCGGTGGCATCATCGATGAGGCTGACCTCGCCGAAGCCCTCAAGCAGGGCCTCGTTGCCGGCGCTGCCATCGATGTCTACACGAGTGAGCCGCCGGCAGAGAAGGGCAACCCGTTGCTCGAGGCTCCGAACATCGTGCTGACGCCGCACCTCGGCGCTTCGACGGTTGAGGCACAGATTGGTGTTTCGGTTGACGTGGCCAAGGGCATCATCGCTGCCCTGCACGGTGAGCCTGTAGCTACAGCCGTCAACATGGCGCCGGTTTCGCCGCAAGTCATGCGCGTCATCGCGCCGTACCTCACGCTTGCGGAACGCCTCGGCGGCACGGTCGTCGGCCTGGCTGACGGTCCGATTGAATCGGTCGAAGTCACGTACAACGGCGAAATCACGGAAGTCAACACGGGCCTCCTCACGACGGCTGTCATCAAGGGCATCCTCAATCCGGTCATGGAGAACGAGGTCAACTACGTCAATGCACCGGGCCTGGCCAAAGAGCGCGGCATCAAAGTGTCGGAGCGTAAGGAACGCGAAGCGGAGAACTTTGCCAACCTCATCACGGTCGATGTCGTGGCCGGCGGCAAGAAACTTTCCGTACAGGGCACGCTGTTCGGCACGCAGGGCCGCATCGTCCGCATCAACAAATTCCGCGTTGACGTTGACCCGCATGCACGCATCCTCATCTGCCCGCATATCAACCGTCCGGGCGTCATCGGCACGGTCGGCACGCTGCTCGGCGGCAATGGCGTCAACATCTCGGCCATGCAGGTCGGCACGACGGAAGAAGAAGGCAAGAACCTCATGGTCCTGACGGTCGACAACGATATCCCGCCAGCTCTCCTTGAAACGGTCAAGGCCCTCGATGGCATCTTTGATGCTAAGCTCGTTAACTTCTACGAGATTTAAATAAAAGCTTCCTAATAATAATATAGGGGCTGTGACAAATGAGAAAAGGCTGTGACAAAATGCAAATGCGTTTTGTCACAGCCTTTTTGCGTCGGTATTATATTTCGTCCGTGCTGCCGGAGATTTTCCGGGGCAGGAACAGGGAGAGGAAAAGGAGCAGCAGAACCGGCACGAGCCAGGCAAGGCCGCATTCATGCAGCGGCAGGCTGCTGAGGATGTCTTTGGCAAAGACAGATCCCGCGGTCTGTTGCAGGATATCGAGCAGGGAGATGAAGGCCGCGGCGAGAGCCGTGCAGCGCATGCCGGGAAGCGAGAGTTTGGCGAATTTATTGAGGATGGTCATGAGCACGACCGTGATGGCAACCGGATAGATGAAGAGCAGCAGCGGCAGGGAGAACTTGATGATTTCGTTGAGGCCGAGGTTGGCGAGCAGCAGGCTCACGAGGCTGACTGCCGTGACGTACGTCTTATAGGAGACCTGAGGAAATTCCTTGTAGAAGAATTCCGAGACGGCGGCGATGAGGCCGACGGTCGTCGTGAAGCAGGTCAGGGTAATCATGATAGCAAGGAAGTACATGCCGGCAGGTCCGAAGATATTCAGAGAAGTCTCTGAGAGCACGTAGGCGCCGAGGTTGATGTTGGCGTCGCCAAAAACCTGCGGCGGAATTGGGAAGTGACTGCCGAGCAGGGCAAGGCCGAGGTAAAGCGTGCCCATGAGTACGGCGACAGCGAGCCCCGCAAGCCAGATGCTCAGGTAATGCTCTTTGGCCGATGTGAAGGAAAGGCGGCGCAGCTCACTCAGGGCGATGATGCAGAAGGCAAAGGATGCGAGCGTGTCCATGGTATTATAGCCTTCGATAAAACCGGTGCCAAACGCAGCGCTGGCATATTTGCCGAGCGGCTCGATCATGGCCGGCGCCGTGTAAGTCATGAGTCCCGCTACGGTCAGGACGATGATGAGCAGGACAAAGATTGGCGTGAGCACTTTGCCGAGACGGCTGAGGAGCTTTGACGGCGTGATGGCCAGCCACCAGGCAAAGGCAAAGTAAAGCAGCGTGAAGATGGCTAGGGGCAGTGCGCCTTCGCCGGTCAGTGGCTGTACGCCGATGGAAAACGAAGTTGCTGCTGTGCGCGGGATGGCCGTCAGCGGGCCGATGGCCAGATAAATCAGCGTGAGCAGCAGCAGGGAGACGAGCGGCGAGAGTTTACGGCTCATTTCTGCGCGGTAGCCGTCCGGATTGAACGTGCCGATAATCAGGGCGATGACCGGCATGCCGATGCCGGAAATCAGGAAGCCGAGCATCGCTGGGGAAAATGAACTGCCCGCCTGAAAGCCGAGCGAAGGCGGGAATATCAGATTGCCCGCGCCGAAGAACATGCCGAAGAGCATCAGGCCAATCTGCAGGCTTTTTTTACACATGAAAAAAGCTCCTTTCAAGGAATAAAAAATAATGCATATTGGTCTATTCTATAAAATTTTGCGGTGCGTTGTCAACTGAGTAAGGACAATTAGGACAATTATCTCCTAATTTGTTCATGTCGAAATGACTTTTGCGACAGTTCTGTCATGTACTCTGTATACAAATATAAAAATGACATACAATTCTTGAAACATATCTAAAGTATACATGCATACAATTTGCAATACATGTAAACCTGCGCTATAATAAATCCACGGATGGAGGAATGACGTATGTATAGAAAAGATATGCTTGTAATGAGAATAAAATTAATCGCACTGAGCCAGATTCGGAATATTGAAGATTCCGTCAAACGGAACCCGATGGCTTATCGTAAAGACACAACGGAATACTGCGATGCGATGTACGATATCATTGCCAACATGTCGAGTGAGCGTCTGACGCGCATCGTCGTTCCGATTTATGAGAATTACGAAGAGATGGGCATGGCCGATGACCGTTACGTGGCTGATTCGCTCATGATGATTGTCCTCGCGCTGTACCAGAACGAGATCGGCGAAGAAAATATCTACGACCTCGGCTGGACGAGCTACATTGAAGATTTCTTCCGCGTCAATACCGCAACGGCCTGATGATAAGCTAGTAGGATAGTAAGAAATTAAAAAATTCATATGGACTCATGCAAAAACTCCTGCAGAAGCAGGAGTTTTTTTATTGGGCGCGAAGTGTGTAGGGAGAGAACAGAATAAAAGAGGAGGCGGTTTTCTTGCCAATGTACAGAAAATCTCTGCTGATTTTACTGCTTATCGCCGCAGCTGTGGCCGGAGGAACGTATTATGGCTGTTATACACAGGATAAAGAAATGGTTCAGCTCGATGCGGCCTCTGCCACAGATGAAACGCAACAGGAAGCAGCGGTGACGGTCTATGTGACAGGTGCGGTCAATAAGCCCGGTGTCGTGAGCATCAAAGAAGGAGCGCGCGCAGCTGATGCGGTCAATGCCTGCGGCGGCCTGCTGCCGACGGCGGATGGCGATAAAATCAACATGGCGCAGGTCCTCAAGGACGGTCAGCAGTTGCGCATTCCGGAAAAGCAGGAAGCGTCAAACGTCCAGACTGCTGCCAAAGGGGCAAAGAGCAGCTCTGCTGCCGCTGCGGGAACAAAGGCAGCGGCGGGCGGCATCGTCAATATTAATACGGCCAGTGCCGAAGAGCTTGACACACTGCCGGGCATCGGCCCCGCCATGGCACAGCGCATCATCGAATACCGCGAGACGGAAGGCAGCTTTTCTGCGGTGGAGGATATCAAGAAGGTCAGGGGCATCGGTGAGGCGAAGTTCCAGAAAATGCGGGACAAAATCTGCATTTGATGTGATGTAGGGAGGATGTCATGAAGACAGGACAGTACCCCGTATCCTTTCTCTTTGCGCTGCTGCTGGCCTTGGCAGCGGGCATCGCTCTGGCCCTGGCGAGACCGCCCACAGGCAGCTGGCCTGTTTTTCTGCTGGCCGCGCTCTTTGCCGTGTCAGCCATTTTGCTCTGGCGCGGCAGCAGATGCTGCTGGCTTGTATTCCTGCTGCTGTTTTTCGTGCTCGGCCTGTGCCGGCTGCAGGGGAGCATGGCACTGCCAGCGAATGACATTTCACAATGGGCGGGAGCCGCCATGCCGGAAGTCCGGCTCCGCGGTGAAATTCTGGAGGAGCCGCGCTGGACGAAAGAACTGCAGCCGGATGGCAGTACCGTGCATAAGGTCCGCTATCTTGTCCGGGTGCAGAAAGTCAAAGCCATGGGGAGGGACTGGTAGCCGGCCTCAGGACGCTGTTATCTTTATGCCAGGTCCCCGCAGGAAGATACTTCCGCCCGCATTGGCGATGGCATCATGGCCATGGGGAAGGTGCATCTGCTCCATGGGTATCAGAATCCGGGGCAGATAGATACGCGCCTGCTGCTGCGCACGGATGGCATCACCGCGCTTGTGATGGCGGGAAAAGCCGGCGTCTCGACGGCGCCGGAGGATGGCCATGAATTTTTGCGTTCCATTGCTTCGCTGCGCGCCCACTACCGCAGCAGCATGGAAGAAGTCATGCCGAAAGCCGATGCAGCGGCCGTGTTTGCCATGCTGTTCGGCGGCTATGACGGTATCGAACCGGAGCTTGTTGAGGATTTTCAGGCCACGGGGATCGTGCATATCCTCTCGGTGTCGGGCTCGCATATCAGCCTTGTCGCTGCAGTTATCGCGGGGCTGGCCGCGCTCCTTCATCTGCCGCGCGCCCTTTCGGCCCTGCTCGTGCTGGGGGCCATTGCTTTTTACAGCGTGCTGGCCGGCTGTGTGCCGCCGGTCATCCGCGCCGCCATCATGGGCGGTCTGGCCTTTCTGGCACTGGCCCTTGGCCGTGAGCGCGAGTCCCGCATCATTCTGCTGCTGACGGGGCTCGGCATGCTGCTCTGTAAGCCCCTGCTGCTCTTTCATATCAGCTTTGAGCTTTCCTATCTGGCCACGGCCGGCCTGATTTTCCTTGCTCCGGTTATCTGTCGCTGGCTTTGCGCACACCGCGTTCCCCGTGCACTGGCCATGGGGCTTGCCATTACGACAGCGGCACAGCTCATGACGCTGCCGGTGCTCGCCTGGTATTTTGGCCAGGTTTCTATCGTAGCACTGCTGGCCAACCTCATCGTCGTGCCCATTCTCGAACTCATCATCGTGCTGGGGCTTTTGGCAGGACTCATTGCCTTTGTGCTGCCATTTCTGGGCCGCTTCGTCTTTGCCATGGACAGCCTGCTGTTAGGGCTTTCGGCAGAAGTGACCCATGTGCTGGCGCAGCTGCCGCACAGCATGATTTTTGTGCCGGCCATGACGCCGGCGGGCTGTGCGCTCTATTATCTCCTGCTGGGCAGTTTTCTGCTGAACGAAAAACAGAAAACGTGGCTTTGCGCACGGATCCTGCCGTATCGCCGTGCCCTGACCGCGCTGCTGCTGATTCTTCTGCTGAGCTATGGCAGCTGGAAAATCATGGCCCCGCGGGAAATGGCGGTGCATTTCATCGATGTGGGACAGGGCGATGCGGCCCTGGTCGTGACGCCGCATGGTCAGGCGCTGATGTTTGACACGGGCGGTACGCGCAGTGGCTCATTTGATGTCGGTGCTCATGTCGATGTGCCATATCTGCTGCATTATGATATCCACGAACTCGCTGCCATCTTTCTGACCCATGCCCATGAAGACCATGCGCAGGGCTGCGGCGGCATTTTGCGGAAAATGCCCGTTGGCCATGTCTACACGGCCAGCGAGGGTGTGGATGCCTATGCGCGCAGCCTCGGTCTCGGCGATGCGGACCCGCTGCTGCGGAAATTCAGCGCGGCTTTGGCAGGTGATGTCTTCACCATCGACGGTGTCCGTGTCGAAGTGCTGTTTGCCCCGCCGAAACCAGAGCATGGCGGCACGGGCAATGAAGTCTCCAATGTCTATCGCGTCTCTTATGGCAAGGCGAGCTTCCTGTTCACGGGCGACCTCGTCAAGGAGCAGGAGGCAAGGTTGCTGGCTTCAGGACAGGAAATTTTCTCATCGGTGCTCAAAGCGGGGCATCACGGCTCGGCCACATCGAGCTCGGAAGAATTCCTCAAGGCCGTGGCCCCGCAGTACGGCGTTTTCTGCGTGGGGTATGAAAATTCGTTTGGCCATCCGAAGCCGGAAATCGTCAGGCGGTATCAGGACGCGGGCATCCGGACACTGCGCACGGATGAGGATGGCGCAGTCGTCTTCCATACGGATGGCAGGAGCATGCGCGTGGAGACTTATGCTGCCAAAAGTTGATTTTGAGGTGACGTTATGGAATTTGCAGAACTCAATGCGGCCCAGCGCGAGGCCGTCATGGACCTTCAGGAAAATATCCTGCTCTTAGCGCCGGCCGGTACGGGCAAGACGAATACGCTGGCCTGCCGCATCGCGAATATCCTGGAGCAGAAACGCGCGGAGCCGGAGGAAATCCTCTGCCTGACGTTTACGAACAAGGCGTGCCGCGAGATGAAGGAACGCATCATCGCGCGCGCAGGCGAAGCGGGCCGCCGTGTCATCGTCAAGACCTTCCACGGGTTCTGCTACGACGTCATCAAGACCGAGGCCAAGCGCCATTCGGACCTCTTTGCCGACTTCACGATTTTCGATGAGACAGACTGCTTGAGCCTTATCCGTGAGCTCATTGACGATACATGGCCGGAACGCTCTGTGCAGTCCCTGATTGCCTCGCTCAAGGGGGCCAGAACGCGCTATCATCTGGAGACCGGCGACGATGAGGCCGACTACTGCGAGGCCCTGCAGCGTCTCCTGGCAGAGCATCCAGAGGAACTCCGCAGGCTGGCCATCGATGACCATTATCAGTATTATCGGCAGCTTTTTGAGGGCTGGCAGGTATGGGGGCCGCATCTGGCGGCGGTTTACGATATGCGGCTCCATGACGTGCACGGCCTTGACTTCACTGACCTCATCGTGCAGGCCGATGCCCTGTTCCGTCAGGAGGAAGTGGCGGTCAAATGGGCGCGGCGCTTTCTCTACATCAACATCGATGAGGTGCAGGACACGAGTGAGCTTGAGTACAGCATCCTCGCGCGCATATTTGGCTGCAGCCGCCTGCTCCTGTGCGGCGATTACTTCCAGACGATTTACGAATGGCGCGGCTCTCATCCCGAGGCGGTTCTGCGCGCTTATCAGCGCGACTGGCAGCCGCGCCGCATCGTGCTGACGGAAAATTACCGTTCGACGCAGGTCCTTTTGAGTGCTTCGTATGCCTGCCTGCAGCGCCTTTTCCCCGAGCGCGTTTCCGCGCTTTATCCTGAAGGCATCCACGCCGTGAGCAAAGAACGCGGTCTGCCCATCATTCTCAAGGGAGCTTTGAACTTTGTCGAAGAGGCCGACTGGATTTACCAGACGATACAGCAGCTGCCCACGGCGGATTACAGCCGCATCTGCATCCTGACGCGCAGCAATGGCTACAATAAGAAGCTTTCATCGCATTTCCGGCGGCGCAACTGGCGTCTGCCCGAAAAGGAGCAGCTGCCTTTCATGATTATCGAAGAAATCAAATTCTACCGGCGGCAGGAAGTCAAGGATGTGCTGGCCTTTCTCAAGCTCATCCTTAACCCGCACGATACAGCCAGCTTCATTCGCGTGCTCAACCGCTTCGGCAGGGGCATCGGTCCGGGGACCATCCGCAAAATATCGCAGGAGTCGTATCGCGAGGCCGGCATCCGCCTGACTGACTATCTCGACGATGATGCCAGACGGACGGGCGACCCATTTGCCGTGCTGCTCGAGGCTTTGGATGCGGAAAATATCGTGGTCTTTGATGTCGAAGCAACGGGCGTTGACCCGACGCGCGATGAAATCATCCAGATTGCCGGCCTGCGGCTCGGTAGGGACGGCAGCGTCAAAAGGGAATTTAAGCATCTGCTGAAAGCGCGGCGGTCGGTCGGTGACAGTGTCCGCGTCCATCATATTGAAGACGCCGTGTTGCAGAACGAAGGCGAGGACCCTGCCGATGTGCTCCGTGCTTTTTGCGCTTTTGCCAAGGACGCGGTCATCGTCGGCCACAATGTCACGTATGACCTCAGCATCCTCGGCAGCGAACTCACGCGCCTCGGTCTGCCACAGCTCTCGTACCGCCGCTATTACGATACGCTCGATATTTTCCGGCGCTTCTATCCGAATCTGCCGAATCATAAGCTCGAATACCTCGGTGCATACTGCCATGTCTCGCACCGTTCGACCCATGATGCCATGGACGATATCTGTGCGACTTCGGAAATCCTGCTTTACGCCGTAGAGCACAATATTCGGCCGCATATCGCGGAGCGGCGGGCATTCATGGCGAAGTGGCAGGATACTTTTGCGGAGATGGCGGCCAAGGTCAGTTCGTTCCGTCTGGCGGCCCGCGTGATGCGGCCGGCGCAGCTCCTCGGCAAAGTCGTCGTCGATGCCGGGATTGACGCGTATTACCGTCAGCACCATGAAGAACAGCGCATCGAAAATCTGCGCGACCTCTTCCGTCAGGCGCGCGACATGGACGAACCGGAGATACGGCCGCTTGACGCACTGCTGCGTTTCCTCAATTACACGGCCCTTTCCAACACGAACCTCGATGCCATGACCAAGCGTCAGCAGATTCCCATCATCACGGTCCACCAGGCCAAGGGCTCGGAGTTTGACTACGTCTTTGTCGCGGGGCTTCAGGAAGGGACGTTCCCCGGCCTGCAGGCCGAGAAGAATGACAGCATGGACGAAGAGGCACGGCTTTTCTATGTGGCCATCACGCGGCCAAAGAAACAGCTGCTTTTATCCTGGTGTCAGATGCAGGGCGGCTATTATGCGCATATGAGCCGCTTCCTGCGCGTGCTGCCGCGCGAATACGTACAGAATGTCTGAGGATGAGGCACAATAAAAGCACGCCGCCCGTTTGACGGGACAGCGTGCTTCTATGTTATAATGAAGAAAATATTTTCTGGAGAAAGGGACGGGCGCATTGAAATACAGTGAGTTCATGGCAAAGATCCGCAAGGGAGAGCTGCCGCATGTATTCCTGCTCTCAGGAGAGGAACATTATTATATTGACAAGGCAAAGGAGGCTTTACTCGGCCGGCTGTTCCCTGATGGACGGGGGAGGGAAGATGCCCTGCAGAAAGTTGATGGCGACCTGGGACTCGATGCGCTGCTTGCGGGTATTGAGTCAGCTCCTTTTTTTGCGGACAAGAATGTCATCCTGCTGAACGGTACGAATCTCTTCCGTGACAGCAAGCAGGCGGGCGGCGATACGAAAGAGCTCGACAGCCTCATCCGGCTGCTCGGAGATATGCCGCCCTACAGCTATATTATCTTCATTGCGCCGTATAAGGCCGATAAACGGCGCAAGCTCTATAAGACTGTAGCAAAATACGGCCTTGTGCTCGAGTCGGAAGCCCTGCGCGCCTGGAACATCAACGACTGGCTGCAGGACAAGCTGCGTTCCCTGCACAAGGATATGGACCGCGAGGCCTATGCGTATTTTGCCGGCGCGGTCAGCATGATGCAGCAGGTCTCGCTCTCGTACCTTGACCAGGAATTTGACAAGCTCGCGCTGTTCAGCAAAGACCGGCGCATCACGAAAGCAGAGCTCGTTGAGGTTTTTTCGGGGCTGCCGGAGGTCTCCATCTTTGCCCTGCTCGATGCCATCAGCGCACGCGACAGCAAAAAAGCCCTGACGCTTCTGCACCGTCAGCTGGCCGATGGCACGTATTTCACCGTGCTCGTGGCGCTTTTGACGCGTCATGTGCGCCAGTTCTGGCAGGCCAAAGTCCTAATGAAAAAGGGCATTCGCGGCAAAGCGCTCGCGAAGCCCTTAGAGCTCAATCCCTTCATTGCCGAAAAACTCGGGCGTGCGGCCGCAGGTTTTGACGAAGCTGTGCTCAAGCGCGCGATGCTCATGCTCATCGACGCGGATTACCTGCTCAAGACGGGGCAGGCCGGCAATGAAGTCTTGGAAGAAACTGTCATTCTCCTTTGCAGGAAGTGACAGACTGTTTATTTTTTCTGGGGGAACGGGGCAAAAATCGTGCAGATGGCCGCGATGGGCAGGGTCAGTGACGAGATGAGCAGGGCCGGCGTCAGGCCAATCTGGTCACCGAGCGCCGCCGTGACGGCCGTGCCGAGGCTGACGAGGCCGAATGAGAAGCCGAGCATCATGCCCGAAGCCATGCCTTCGCTGCCCGGCATCGCACGCTGGGCCCAGACGAGGGAGCTTGGCTGCGGGGCGAGCAGCAGCGCGCCTGTGAGGAAGAGGGCGATGAGCGAAAGCGGCTCGTTGCCCGGATGCAGGTAGAAGTAGACCGTCGGGAAGATGGCGAGGGCCAGCGAGACGACAATGATGCGCTTATGAGCGATGCGGTCGCCGAGATAGCCGCCGATGAGTCCGCCCACGGTGCAGCCGACGAGGAAAAGCGTCAGGAGCGTGCCGGAGAGAAGTCCGGAGTAGCCGTGCGAGACGAGCAGCAGCGGCAGCAGCGTCGACATTGAGACGTGCGTGCAGCAGCGGAAACCCATGGCGATGTTGAGACGCAGAATGGCGGCATTGTGGAAAATTTCGCTGAGATGGAACACCTTGGCCTTCGTCTTGTCGGCCATGGTGGGGAATTTCGTGATGCCGCTCTTGAGGCAGATAAAAGAGAACAGGAAGGCTGGCAGCATGAGCCAGGGCAGGTCGTTCATCGAGAAGCGGTCGAGAAACGCAATGACGATGATCGGTGCTAAAGCGTAGCCAAGGTTGCCGCCGGCGATGTAATATGACATGGAACGTCCCTGACGCTCCGACGGCGCTGTTTTAGCCACGAGTGTAGAGCCGAGCGGATGGAAGCCCGAGACCGAAAGGCCGGTGCAGGCAATGAGTACAAACAGCATGACTTTGGTTGAAATCAGGCCAATCGAGCAGATGCAGACGGCGCCGAACGGAATGACAGGAATCAGTACCTTGCTGAGGTTATGGCGGTCCATGATGTAGCCAAAGACTGGCTGCATCATGTTGCTGGTGACGGACAGCACCATGACCAGAAGGCCGCTGAGTGTCAGGGAGATGCCGAGCTGCGGCATGATGATCGGCAGAAGGATGGGCAGGAAGTTGCAGTAGAAATCATTGAGGAAATGGCCGGTGCTGAGAAGCAGCGTACCGTCTTTCTGCTCAGTCAGCTGGATATTTTCGGTTAGTTCGGTTGACATGAAAAAGTCCCCTTTATGCGATACGCAGGATTATCTTTGGCCGCCCATGGCTGCAAGCAACCGTTTGATGGGCAGCAGGCGCAGGATGATGCAGCAGATGAGAAATTCTGGAATGAGATAACTGGCATTGAATACGAAAGAATAGACGAACGGGCTCATGCCGGCCGGCGCATATGAGGCAAAGAAGACGACACCGGAGATGAGATGGCAGCAGAAGCGCGCGAGAAATGCTAGCGCTGTGCCGCGGTAAATATGTTCGCGCCAGAGGCCGGCAAGGCCCATGGCCATATACGGCAGCGGGTAGTCAAACAGCACCTGTACCGGATGGACAATGAAAGGGTCCTGGATGATATTGATGAGGCCGTAAAGGAAGCCGGCAAGTGCGCCGATGCCAGGTCCGTAGCGGTAAGAGAGCAACAAAAGCGGCACCATGGCACCGAGCGTCACGCTGCCGCCCTGCGGCATATGGAACAGGCGAATCTGATGCAGCACGATAGTCAGGGCGAGCATCAGGGCGATATCGATGAGTGTGCGTGTGCTCATTTTGATATGCTTTGTGTATAATCCGCCTAGAATCAACACAAATGTGCCAAGCATAGCAAAGCCAGCTGTTGGCGATGCAAGAAGTTCAGACATAAAACCACTTCTTTCCACATAAAATCAGGCCGGCAACATTGCCCAGGCCGACTCTCATTGTAACAAATGTTACTGCAAAATACAAGGCATCATGATAGGCTAAGCCTATAAAACAGGAGGCTGATATACATGGGAAAATGGGCCGTCATCTATTCGTCGGTTACAGGAAATACGAAAAAAATTGCCGAGGCTATTGCAGAGCAGGCGGGGGACGCCGATATTTTCCGCGTGCAGGATGCGCCGGAAGACCTTTCGGGCTATGAGGTCGTGGCTATTGGCTATTGGCTGCGCCTTGGCCAGCCGGACCCGCTGATGCTCAAGTATCTGCCGAAGGTGCACGATGCCCAGGTCGTCCTGTTCCAGACGCACGGCACGGCCCCGACGAGTGAGCACGCCATTACGAGTTTTGCCCGCGCCGGTTACTTCCTCGGTCCTGACTGTACGATCCTCGGGACGTTCGGCTGCCGCGGCAAAATCAATCCGGCCATGCTCAAGAAGCGTCAGAATGCCGGCCCCGATGACCCGCACGGCGGCCCGAAGAGCGTGGAGCGCTGGAAACTTGCAGCCTCGCACCCCGACGCGCAGGATGTTGCAGATGCGAAGGACCTCGTCGAACGCATGAAGCACAAGATGGTCATGCGCCAGCGCTTCCTCGCCAAGAAAGCCGCGAAGCTCGCAGCCCTGCAGAAAAATAAGTAACCTATATAAATGTATCATGAAAGTCAGATTTTCTTCGTTCAGCTGCAGAATCTGACTTTTATTATATTTTGATTGATGTATTGTCTAGCGGGTAGGAAGGTGTTACGATAGTCCATGTTAACTGCATGCGCAGCAGTATAAGATAGAAAATAACATTTTGTTTTACAGAAAGAGGTACTCGATTGAGCGTAGAGAGAACGGGAACAACTGCCGAGCTTATGGATCTAATGCCTTGTGCCGTTGCCCTGCTGCGGCTCTATGGCTGCCGGAACGAAGCAGAGTTTGCTGAGCTGACGGGTAATTCGTTTCGCGGCATGGTCCTGCCGGATGATTATCGTCCCCTCTCTGTCATGACACAGGAAATCAGCGGACCGCTGTTGACCGGAAAAGATGTGCTGCTGGATTATCGGTACATTTCCTTCTGTATCCGTACAAGGCAGGGACGCGTCCTGCACGTGGAGGGTTCGGCGCGGCTGAACTGCTGCAGGGAAGGCAGCATCTGGTCCGTCCTGCTCGTTGATATCCATACGCGTTACATGGCTATGGAGCGCGATGCCCTGATATTCTTTACAAAGGTGGAGGAACTGGCCAAAGCCGATACGCAGGCTGGGGCATTGGGCTAGAGGGCGGTCATCTACCTCAATCTGACGAATTTCAAGCGCTACAACGCTTCTTACGGGATTGAGCAGGGCGATGACTGCCTGCGCCGGCTGGCAGCTCTTCTTAGGAAGTATTTTCCTGACTGTCCTTTGGCGCGCATGTCCTCGGATATCTTTGTCGGGCTGGTGCCGGCGGCAGACCTCACGAGCCGCCTCACGGAGCTGGCCGGAGAGGTCGATGCGTATCTCAGGAGCGATGGCATCCGCCTTTGTGCGGGCATCCGCTATTTCAGCCCGCAGGAGCGCACGTCGCCAATGTCGCCTGTGACCAGGCCAAGGCAGCCTGCGGTATCTTTTGGGCCTGCATCTGCCGACCGGACAGACGCAGAACGCGGCGGAGATTCTGCCTGACGGTCTGGAGAGCCTTGATTATGTGCACCGCGGCTGGGAAGTATCGCCGGGGGTGGCTTTTACCTATCATTACACGTCGGCAGACAGCCTGACCACGCAGCTTGACGTTGCCTTTGGCAGTCCGTATGACGCGCCTGACTTTTACGGCTGGCAGCTGCAGGTGCATCCTGACCTTTTTTATTATGTGCGGGCGGCCTATATGGAGACTGGAGGCCTGCACATCGAGCCTGTGCGGTACCTGCTGCAGCAGAATACAAGGCGCTGGCAGGTGAGCGTTGGCATGCAGCAGAGGCGTGGGTCTACGATGACCTGCAGCAGCTGGCCAGTGCCGGGCTTTTGACGTTGCCGGCGAAAGACCTGCATACGATGAGCTGCGCGGAGCTGGCTGCACTCGTGAATCAGGCACTCGACCATGTGGAGACGTATCAGGGCGTGTCACAGGGCGATGCTTATGGCCGGGGGATAAAATTCTTGGTAGAGGACAAGGTCCAGCTGGGCCTCGCGAAGGAGCAGATGGAAGCGGCGGGCAGGATATTCCGCCAGCGTGAAAGGGAAGCAAGGCGTGATACGGATGCCCTCGCGCGTCAGTCACTACGCGGCGTCAATCGTCTTGAAGTCATGAATCCTTTGAAGCAGAAGGCTGAGGCCAGCCAGACGCGCCTGCAGGGGGGCAGGCTATTCCTACACACTGAGCAAGGACTGGCTGTTCAATCTTGAGTATTATCATCTCTGGGATCTTGACGGACACAAGGCCAGCAACACCATCTGGGGTTCTTTGACGACGTATTTCAAGAATTATTCCGACGAAAACATATTATAGATATAAAAATATGAATATAAGGGAAGATGAGAGCTATGGATATCGGGAACAGACTAAAAGAGCACAGGACCTCACTGGCTGTTGTGGGACTCGGCTATGTCGGACTGCCTTTGGCCGTGGCGTTTGCCCGTCATTTTTCGGTGATTGGCTTTGATGCGAACAAAGAAAAAATCGCTGCGTATCGGGAAGGCCATGATGTCACCGAGGAAGTCGGTGATGAGGCCCTGCAGAAAGCAGAGATAGAGTATTCGGCAGATGCTGCTGTTCTATGCCGGGCTTTGTTTATCATCGTGGCCGTGCCGACGCCGGTACACGCGGACAAGACGCCGGACCTCGGTCCTGTCAGGGCTGCAAGTCACAGCGTGGGCCGTTACCTGCAGAAAGGCAGTATTGTCGTCTATGAGTCGACGGTCTATCCGGGGGATAAGCACCATCGTGTTTGGCCGAGGTGACGAAAATTGTCTCGGGCTGCGATGAAGAAACGCTTGACGCCGTGGCCTCGGTTTACCAGCTGGCAGCGCCATCGCTTTTCCGTGCTTCGTCCATCAAGATGGCAGAGGCGTCTAAGCTCGTGGAAAATGCGCAGCGCGATGTTTACGAGGACAAACTCGGCTATGTGCCGTCGGTCTACGTGCTCATGCATGCCAATACGGGGCGTTTCGGCAATAACCGCGAGGTCAGCGATACCAATGAACGCTGGATTTGCGACCTGTTCGCGATGAATTTCAACCGCGAGGGCTACTGCTTCAACCAGAGAAACAGCAGCATCTATGACCTCACGCGCATGCAGCCGCAGCCGTATTGGCCGGTCAATCATCTGCTCATGCGCATCAAATACGATATCAATCAGCCCATCACGTTCGAGAAAGGCGAGAAACGCCATCAGGAGGACTGGGAGAACACTAAAGGTGCGGCAGAAATTAAAGAAGAAAAGTACATTCTGACGACCCTGCCGGAAGGGGAAGTTCTTTCCCGTCTCAACTCCAAAAAGGATTTCCGCGATGCGCGCGAGCTCTACCGCGAAAAAATAGCCGTGATTCTCGGCCAGAAGATTCCTTCGAAAGAAGAGATGAAACGCGAAGCCGAAGTAACGGAGAACGAGGCCTTTGCCCGCTATGCCGATTCACCGGCCGAAGCCAAGGAATATCTCGCCCGTGCGGAATACCGCAAACAGCAGTCGGCGGCCTCGGTGGAAGACGGTGCGGAGCCGGATACGGAGATGACGAGCTTCCATGAACGCAGCTCGCATGATATCGACATCGCCTTCAAGGATGACGCGCTGACGGTGACCGTCGATGGCAAGCCGGCCGTTGAGGACCTGTCTCTTGGCAACACGCAGCGCGGCGGCATTCTGCTCGGCGCCGACTGGAAGTCCGATGCCTGGAGCCAGCGCAATCTTGCCGATGATGTCTATGACGGTGTCTTTGACAAATTCACGGTGCTCTCGAATCCGGGCAAAGATGAAAAAGACGAGAAAGTCCTGTTCACGATGCAGTATACGGGTCTTGAGCACTACGAGCACCGCGCCAAAGCAAAGAAATCTGGGAGGCCATCTTGAAATGGTTTCTGACTTATCTGTAAGGAGAACCGTCTTATATGAAGCTACATAAAAAAGTCAAGAGGAGCCTGGTACTGGCGCTGACTGCTGCAGAACTCAGCTGTGCAGGGGCCGAGCCGGTAAAATCGGGGCCTCATCCCGATGTGCGTTTATCTGCCTGGACGGCGTACTGGGATGCCGAGGCTGGCAGGAAAGATTATAAGGACGTGCATCGCCATCTGGCAGGGCTCAGTGCCTTTGCCGCTTACCAGAGGAAGTCCGGTCGGCCCTTGCCCGCAACGAAGGCCATCAGGCGGAGAAATGGCGCTTTGTGCCCTCGACGCGCCCTGCGGTGATTTTTACGTTTGGCGGTCTGAGTAAGAAAGAGCCGCTGAAGCATGTGCTCGATGATATGAAGGCTGAGGGGATGCACGGCACCTTTTTTGTGACGGAGCGCGAACTTAAGCGAAATAAGGAAAATATCCGCCTTGTGCAGGATTATGGGCAGGATTTGGGCATCGGCCTGACTTCGCTGCAGGGCGGTACAGCTGCGGACTACGCCGCGCAGACCATCCATGATGCCTATACGGTCGAATCGATTCAGGACGTACTCAATGATACGGCACACCGCTATACGTATCCGGTCAATGCTATGGACCTGCCCATCGAGATGCAGCCGGGCTACGGCAGCGGCGAAATCACGAATAAGAATTTCCAGCAGGAATTCCTCAAACGCTATATCGGCGCGCCTGAGGTCAGTCAGGACGACCGTATGTACGGTTTTACGGCACGGGAGATGACCTTGGCGGATAAGACGGGTCTTGTAAAGACCGCGGCGCCGCAGACCGTCTTCCTGACATTTGATGACTGGGAAAGTGACGATTCCATCAATAAACTCCTGTACGTTTTACGCAAACATCAGGTACACGCGACCTTCTTCGTTATCACGAAGAACATGGTCAACAACCCGAATCTGCTGCGTGCCATCGTCGCCGATGGCAATGAAGTCGGCAGTCATACTGACCATCATGTGCCGATGCTGACTGTTGATGAAAAAGGGCACAGCCATCTGACTGAGGATGCCAGCACCTATCGTGAAAATGTCAGTTCATCCTATACAAAGCTGCTGTATGCTGTTGGCGATATGAAGATAGAAAATGGCCGCCGCCGCGGACTTACTCGTCTCCTGCGCCCGCCGTATGCCCTTGACCTGCTGCTGACGAAGAATGAGCAGCGTCCCGATGGCGACCCGAAGAAATTCAAGGTCGGCCTGCTCGGCGACTATTTGACAGGCAATTATGACCAGCGCATGAAGACGCCGAAGGATATGCGCGAGAAAGAGATTGATTTTTAAGAGCTGAAATCAAAATAACCTTTTCCTCTCAGGAAGGAACGTGACGCGTTTCTCCCTAAGTATGGAAAAGGTTATTTTTGTTCATTTCCTTCCTATAATATATATAGAAGGAAGTTATTGTGTTAATGACAATCAGGCATTTTCGCGTTTCTTTGTCAGGTAGGCATCCATGGCCTTGGCCACGTGTTTGGCATCCTTGACGACTTGCACGACATTGGCCGGTCCGAGGACGACGTCGCCGCCGGAGAAGACGCCTTCGCGCGTTGTCGCGCCGTTTTCGTCAACTTCGACGAGGCCGCGTTCGTTGACTTCAAGGCCCGTTGTCGAGCGGACAATTTTGTCTTTCGGTCCCTGACTGACGGCAATGATGGTGCTGTCGGCCTCGTACAGGTGCGGCTCATCTTCACTGATGAGCCTGCCTTCTTCATCGAAATGACGTTCATAGAGCATCGGGCCGTTCTTGGTGATGGCCGCTACGCCTTTGCAGAATTCGAATTCGACGCCGTCGGCCTGTGCGTATTCGCATTCGCGGATGCTTGCGCGGACTTCATTGCGGCGCGCATAAATCGTGACGAAGCGGCTGCCCTTGCGGATGGCCGTGCGGGCGGCGTCCATGGCCGAGTTGCCCGAGCCGATGACGGCGACGCGGTCACCGAGATGATAGACATCGGGGTTCTGCAGGTAGTCGACGGCATAGTGGCAGTTGCCGAGGCTTTCCCCGCGCACGCCGAGTCCGCGCGGACGCCAGACGCCGGAACCGATGAACACGGCATCGTAGCCATCGGCAAACAGGGTGTCGAGCGTCAGCACGCCGCCAATCGAAGTGTTCGGGCGGATGTGGATGCCGAGCTCGACGAGTTTTTCCTGATAGCGGTTGAGAATCTCGAGCGGCAGACGGAACGACGGGATGCCGTAGCGCATCATGCCGCCGAGTTTGCTCTTGCGCTCGAAAATCGTCACGTCGTAGCCGAGCTGGGCGAGCTTGACGCTGACCGTGATGCCGGCAGGGCCTGAGCCGATGACGGCGACATTCTGTCCCTTCGGCGGCTCATGCTTCATGACGACTTTGTCGAGGTAGATATCCGAAATATAATGCTCGATGCTCGAAATCTGCACCGGAGCACCTTTGCGTCCCTGAATGCAGTTGCCCTCGCACTGCTTCTCATGGTCGCAGACGAGTGAGCAGACGATGCTCATCGGATTGTTGATGAATAGCATTTCGCCGGCTTCGTTGATCTTGCCATCGAGGAAGAGGCGGATCATTTCAGGAATATTGGTCTGCGCCGGGCAACCTTTTAAGCGGCACAGCGGTTTTTTGCATTGGAGGCAGCGGCGTGCCTCATTGATGACATGGACAGCCATGTACGATCACCTGTTCTTTCCCTTGTTTCATTCCCCTCATGAGGAATTTTACCTATATCTCTTATTGTTCTTATTGTACCCGAAAGTTTGCTGTCAGACAAGTTTTGCTTAAATTCGCAAGATTGCAACATTACAAAAATTTTTCACGGGTGTTATTGACAATAAAAAATACTAATGGTATGATTACAACGTAATGCGCATACTGCAAAAAATACGTTCATTTTTTGCATGACGCAAAACAGATAAATGAATGGCAGCCGGATGAGCCGAACGGCTGCCATTTACCATGTTTCGCACCAAGGGGGTTGCTGAGACATGAAAGAAAGGGGACGATCCATCTGTTAGAAGGAATATGTATCGCGGTGGCCCTTGTCGGTCTCATGTATTTTGCTTACCGCGGCTGGTCGATCATCCTGATCGCACCGATATTTGCAGGTGTCGCAGCGCTCGCGAGTATCTTCGGCGTCCTGCCGACGTACAGTGAGCTCTATATGACACGCATGGCTGAGTACACGAAGTCATATTATCCGATTTTCCTGTTCGGCGCTGTCTTTGCACGCCTGATGGAAAAAGGCGGTCTGGCTTCTTCGGTCGCAGCTAAGATCGTCGAGGTCCTCGGCGAGAAACGTGCTGTACTGGCTGTCCTTCTGGGCTGCGGTGCATTGACGTACGGCGGTCTTTCGGTTTTCGTCGTTGCCTTTGTCATGTACCCGTTCGGCGCAGTCGTCTTCCGCAAAGCGGATATTCCGAAGCGCCTGCTGCCAGCAACACTCTGGGTCGGTATCTTTTCTTTTGCGATGGTCGCTCTGCCGGGCACACCGCAGATCCAGAACATCATCCCGTCCTCGTACTTCTCGACAAGTACGTGGTCGGCACCAATCATTGGCCTGTTCGCCTCGTTCCTGTTCCTGCTGATCGGCTGGGGCTGGGTGACGCGCCGCGCCAAGATTCTTAAGGCGCGCGGCGAAGGCTATGGCCGCCATCTTGAGGGCGCACCGCGCAAGCCAACCCCGAAAATCCACATTCCGTGGTACTGGGCGCTGCTGCCGCTCGTGATGGTCATCGTCATCAACATCATCCTCTCGAATCCATTTAAATGGTCGTGGGGCTTCCATTGGGACCCGGATGCTCTTGCTGCGTTCCTGCCGCTCAAGCTCAGCCTGCTGGCGGCAAATGTCGGCAAGGTCTCGGCTATCTGGTCCATCACGGTCGCGCTCATCGTCAGCAGCATCGCGGCTGCCTTCATCGGCCGCAAGCGCTTCATCGTCATGGATGGCTTTTTGGCACCAATCAACTATGCAGCCATTTCATCAGCTACGGCTGTACTTAACGTTGCTTCCGGCTATGCCTTTGGCTGTGTCATCACGGCGCTGCCGGGCTTTGTGCCGGTTACGCAGGCCCTCATCGGCATTGCGGATTCTTTCGGACCGCTGCTGTCGGCCGTCATCACGACGAACATCATGGCCGGTATCACGGGTTCGGCTTCGGGCGGTCTGACGATTGCCCTCTCGATGCTCGGTGACCAGTGGGCTGCCATGGCACAGGCTGCAGGCATTCCTCTCGAGGTCCTGCACCGCATTGTCGCCATTGCTTCTGTCGGTATTGACCCGGTTCCGCACTGCGGCGCTCTTGTCACGCTGCTCGCTATCTGCGGACTCACGCATCACGATTCGTACTTCGATATCGCGGTTATCATGGGCCTCAAGTTCTTTGTGCCGTTCCTCTGCATCCTGTTCTACATGATTACAGGACTTGCCTGAGGCGCACAAACATCGTAAAATAGAAACAGGTATGCAGTTCTGCATGCCTGTTTTTTTGACGTTGAATTCTTTGTTCCATTTATTCTTAGGAGGGCTTTATGCATCTTCGTGGCAATCTCATGCTGCTCTTGGCAGCATTCATCTGGGGCACGACGTTTGTGGCGCAGATGGTCGGCATGGACGGGCTCGGACCGTTTACGTATGCCGCCGCACGCTACCTGCTCGGCTTTTTGTTCCTGCTGGGGCTTTGGTATTTCTGGCGCGGCCCGCGGCAGACAGCAAAACGCGCGGGCACGTATCATGCCGGCTGGAAGGCGGGACTGGGTGCCGGCTGCATCATGTTCGTTGCGACCTCGCTGCAGCAGGTCGCCATGCTCTATACGACAGCAGGCAAGACGGCGTTCATCACAGCACTGTATATCATCTTTGTGCCGTTGGGGGCTGTTTTTTTAGGCAAGCGCATTCATGCGGAAAACTGGCTGGGCGCTCTGCTGGCCTTGGCCGGTCTCTATTTTCTGTCCATCCATGGCGAAGTTTCTCTGAGCTTCGGCGATGGACTCGTGCTCATCAGTTCCTTGTTCTGGACGGCGCATATCCTCTTCATTGACCGTTTTGCCAGTCTTGTTGACCCCATTGAGCTCTCGACGACACAAATCGGCTTCTGCATGGTCGGGAGCTTCCTTGCTGCCTTCCTGTTTGAACCGGTTGAGCTGCAGCCCATTCTGCAGGCGTGGTTCCCCATATTCTACGGCGGCGTCATGTCGGCCGGCGTGGCCTTTACCCTGCAGATTCTCGGCCAGCAGTATGCAGAACCCGCGCAGGCGGCCATCATCATGAGCTTTGAGGCCGTGTTTGGCGTACTTTCGAGCTGGCTGCTGCTTGGCGAACGCATGACAGCGCTGCAGGTCATGGGCTGCGTCCTGATGATGGCCGGCATGATCATCACGCAGATTCGGCCGCTGCTCAGGGACCGCCGGTGTTCATCTTGAAAAAACGGGGACTTGAGTGTATAATCGTAAGCATCAGTTGTGCATCATATGATGCAGCTTTGTATGTGTATAGAAGATAAGGAAGTGTTTCAACGTGAAGTTCGATAGCCTGAAAATCGTTCTGGCCTGTGCGGCTGTACTTCTCTTTCATTAATTGATGCAAATGGACTCGTCATTATCTAAGGCTATTCAGGAATACCGGAGATAAAAGAGCAGAGCAGCTGAGGCCGCCCTGCTTTTTTCAATAAAAGAAAGAAAAGGCAGAGTCGGAAGAAGCAGGGGACCCTTGCGCGGCGTTATGGAGAAATTCGCCGCTGGGGCAGGAAATTGTTTTTGAAATGGCGAAATATCTCAAGAGATTCTGATTCGAGAGGGGTAAAAGCGCATGGCAGCAGAAGAAACGTTAATCATAAAGCCAAAAGTAAAAATCAAGGTATTTGGTGTCGGCGGCGGCGGCAACAGCGTACTCATGCGCATGGGCAGTCATAAAGACCTCGACATCGA
>ERZ779888.1359-NODE-1359-length-24732-cov-6.138672_pt1 | contig 24732 bp, 17 predicted proteins | sample MGYA00511245_ERZ779888 | MGnify/ENA primary metagenome ERZ779888 (study PRJEB29588, sample SAMEA2155255) | human gut metagenome | biome: human gut; feature: human-associated habitat; material: faeces | place: Denmark | collected 2008/2010 ...
GGTGCGAAGCACTGGCATCGCTAAAAGGCTGTTTTTTTTGTTTTTGTTTCAGTCCCCCAGTATCCCCCAGTTCAATTCCTCTGAGGTGGGGAAATTTACAAGTGCAAATGTTGGGCGAGACGGAGCAATCGGCGATTTAGCGCACTCTCGGCGGTTGTTAATAACTTTTTCTGTAATTTACAAAATTTAAGTGGTTTAAATTTGTAAATTTATTGGAAATTATAAGTAACTTTACACCCTGATTACACCTTATATAAGAAAATTTATTTTTCCGACGATGGCTGAACAAGTGACATACCATATTCCGGCACTGCTCAACGAGTGCATGACAGGACTTGACATCAAGCCCGACGGCACTTATGTGGACGTGACTTTTGGCGGTGGCGGCCATAGCCGTGAGATAGTGAAGCATCTGGGTGAGAGCGGAAGGCTCTACAGTATGGACCAGGACATGGACGCATACGCCAACCGCATCGACGATAGCCGATTTACATTTGTACACGGAAATTTCGCCTTTCTGAAAAACTTCATGCGCTACTACGGCGTGGAGGGTGTGGACGGCGTGCTTGCCGACCTGGGCGTGAGTTTCCACCACTTCGACGACAGCGAGCGCGGTTTCTCGTTCCGCTTCAACGGCCACCTTGACATGCGCATGAACCGCAACGCGAAGCACGATGCGGCGTGGGTTATCGCCAACTACAGCGAGGAGGAGATTGCCAACATGCTCTACCTCTACGGCGAACTGAAGCAGAGCCGACGCATGGCAGCCGCCATTGTGAAGGCACGCAGCGCGTCGCCCATCGTCACCACCGACCAGCTGCTGAATGTGGTGAAGCCGTTTATCAAGCCCTCGCAAGAGAAGAAGGAACTGGCGCAGGTGTTTCAGGCGCTCCGCATCGAGGTGAACGACGAAATCAGCGTGCTCAAGCGTATGTTGCAGCAAGCCCTTGAGGTGCTGAAGCCCGGCGGACGACTGGTAATTATCACCTACCACTCACTCGAAGACCGCCTGGTGAAAAACTTCATGAAGAGCGGCAACATTGAAGGGAAAATTGAAAAAGACTTCTTCGGCAGAGTGAACTGCCCACTGAAGTTGGTGAACAACAAGGTAATCACGCCAAGCGATGAGGAAGTGGAACGCAACCCTCGCTCAAGAAGCGCAAAACTGCGCATCGCCTACAAAAAAATAGAAAACGAATAACGCAAAATAGCAACAAGATAGCAATTCATCTAACAGCACTCCGGCAAACATGGCTAAAGGAAAGAATAAAAATAGCGGCACCAACAACGGGCTTTTCAAAAGATGGGCCCAGGGGCGCAGTTTCCTTACGCTCGACTTTTTCCGCCGCAACGGTTTCTACATCATCGGCATCACTGTGCTGATTATGATGAATATCAGCAAGAAGTATGAATATCAAGACTGCCTGCAAGAGGTAATCAACCTGAACGCCGAGCTAAACGACGTGCGCACCGACTGCGTGAACGCCAGCGCGAAGTTCAACTCCAAAATCCGCGAAAGCGAGATGAAGCAACTTATCGACACTTGTCACATCGATTTGTTAACCCCCGATCAACCACCATATAAGCTTTCAGAAAAATGAAAAAAACACAAAACAAAGCCCTCCAGACCAACAAGAAGCGTATTCTTGGCCGTTACATGTTTGTGATGCTCGCACTCCTGGCGTTTTCAGGCACAATCGTCGCCCGACTGTTTAAGACCACGGTGACCCAAGCATCGGAGTGGAACGCCAAGGCCGACAGCGCATGGCAAGACACCACCATCATCAATGCCGAGCGAGGAAAAATCCTTGCCGACGACGGCAGTGTGCTCGCCGCCAACATGTATTTCTACACCGTGCGTGTGGACTGGGGCTTCAGCGGCATCAAGGACTCGGAATTCAGAAAAGGACTCCCTGCCCTCTGCGACAGCCTTGCCGCTTTCGACAACTCAAAAACCGCTGAGCAATGGAAAGAGGAACTGCTGAAAGCGAAAAAGCAGAAAAGCCACTGCTACAAACTCATCGACCACATGGTCACCCACAGCGAATTTGAGCGTATCTCCAATTTCCCATTCCTGAAGGAAAGCAACAAAATCCTCTACGGTGAGCGACTGATGCGCCGCAAGAAGCCTTTCGGCTCGATGGCGGCACGCAGTATCGGCAACGTGAGCGACCCGATTTTATATTTCCAAACCTATATCAACTGGCAAGACAAGGCATTCAACCAACGCGAGTTTGAACGCGAGCTCCCTGCCCTTTGCGACAGTTTGGCGCTGATGTTCAAGCGCACTCCTGCCGAGGAGTGGAAAAAGATTTTCACCGAAGGACGCAAGGAGAACAGCACCAACTTCCAGTTTCTGAAGAAGCCCATCAGAAAAGATGTGCTCGACAAGCTCGCCACGCTCCCATTCCTGAAAAAGAGCGGCAGTATGTTCTACTCCGTGCTGGAGAAAAACGTGGTCAGTGGCCGTCACGGCATTTCGGGATTGGAAATGTTTCTCGATAGCCTGCTCTTTGGCGTGCCGGTGAAGGCACCGAAGGTGGCACTCAACGCCAACACCGCCAACTATGGTGGCAACCCCATTCCGGGCTACGACGTGACCACCACCATCAATGTGCAACTCCAAGACATCGTGGAAAACGAGTTGATGTCGATGCTGAAGGAAAGCGAGGCAAAGTGGGGCTGCGCCATTCTGATGGAAGTGAGCACCGGCGAAATCAAGGCGATTTCCAACCTCGACCGCAATAAGGACGGAGAATACACCGAAGGCGAAAACCATGCTGTGCTCGGCTACGAGCCAGGCTCTGTGCTGAAGCCCATCAACATGATGGTGGCGCTGGAAGATGGCGTGGTGAGCAACCTCGACGAAGTGATTGTGACAGGCAGCAACTACACCCTCGAACCCGGCATCGTGGTGAGAGACGAGCATGGCGCCGCATCGTTCAATCTCCGCGACATCATCGCAAAATCGTCGAACGTGGGTATGACCCGCATCATGTGGCGAAAATACGGCAACAATCCCGACGGCTTGCGCCAACGTCTCGAAGGCATGGGATTTTTCGAGCCGTTCCACACCGGTATCGCTGGCGAACGCCAACCCACCTACCGCATTCTGAAGAACAACAAGGAAGGCAAACGCACGCTCCGTGGCCAATCGTTCGGCTACGACGTGTATATTCCACCCATCTACACCCTTGCTATGTATAATTCATGGGCAAACGACGGCAAATTCGTGCGCCCACGCCTCATCAAGAAACTTTCGAGAGAGGGCGAACAGGATTCTATCGTGCCAGTGAGTTATGTGCGCAACCAAGTTTGCTCGCCCGAAAATGCGGCAAAAATGCGCGAATTGCTCCACGGCGTGGTATGGCGACAGGGCACCGCACGCACGCTCCGCGACAGTTTGGTGCACATTGCCGGCAAGACAGGCACCGCCTACGTGTCGAGCGGCAAAAGCGGATACAGCAACGTGCGCCGTTTCGCATTCTGCGGATTCTTCCCTTACGAAAAGCCCATGTATAGCTGCATGGTGCTCATCTACGGCGGCTACAAAAGCGCAGCAAGCGGCAGTGGCACCGTGGTGAAAAACATAGCCCTGAAACTCTACGCAAAGGGTCTGCTCGGCAACGCCGCCGACTATCGCAACAGCGGTTCGGCTGCCCACGAGTCAACGATGATTACCGCTGCCAGCGACCAGCCATCGCGCATCTCCTACATCAAGCAAGCCGTGGGCTGCTCGAAACTGATTCACGGCGCCACCCCGAAGAAGCAAAACAAGGGTGTGCCAAATGTGGTGGGGCTCAACCTCCGCGACGCACTGATGCGGCTGGAGAAAATCGGGTTACGCGTGGAATGTGAGGGCGTGGGTATCGTCACCAGTCAAAGCGTGGCACCAGGCACCGCCTATCACCGTGGCACGAGCATCAGACTGCACCTGTCGAACAACCCCAGAATGGTGAAAGCAAACAACTCATAATATATAGTGTGTGAACACATCTAACATTATTAAAGAGCTAAAAAGATGAAAAAGTTAAATCAATTACTCGCCGACATCACAGCCATTAAAGTGGTGGGCAACGCCGAAGTGGAAATCACCTCGGTGACCAACGACTCGCGAGAGGCGAAGCCCGGCGCGCTGTTCATAGCCGTGAAAGGTGTGGCGGTAGATGCACATAAGTTTATCCCACAAGTGGTGGCAGCAGGTGCCACCGCGGTGGTGTGCGAAGATTTACCCGAAAATTTGAACGATACGGTAACGTATATTCAGGTGGCTGACAGCACCATCGCCCTGGCGCACCTCGCCAGCGCATGGTACGACCACCCAAGCACCAAGTTGCGACTGGTGGGTGTGACCGGCACCAACGGCAAAACCACCACCGCCACCCTGCTCTACGAGCTCACACAGTCGCTCGGCCACAAGGCAGGACTGCTCTCCACCGTGAAGAACATGGTGGACCGCACCGAATATCCAGCCAAGCAAACCACCCCCGACCACATGTCGCTCAACCGTCTGCTCCACGAAATGGTGGAAGCCGGCTGCGAATATGCGTTTATGGAGGTGAGTTCGCACGCCTGCGCGCAGCACCGCATCGACGGTCTGCAATTCGCCGGCGGCATCTTCACCAACCTCACCCGCGACCACCTCGACTACCACAAGACTGTGGAGGCCTACATCAAGGCGAAGAAAATGTTTTTCGACGGCTTGGGAGCCGATGCTTTCGCGCTTGTCAACGCCGACGACAAGGTGGGCAGCGTGATGGTGCAAAACTGCAAGGCAAAGCACTACACCTATTCGCTCCGCACGCTTGCCGACTTCAAGGCGCAAGTGATTGAGGAACGCCTCGACGGCACCACCATCACCCTCGACGGTCAGGAACTGGAAGTGCTGTTCACCGGCAGATTCAATGTGTATAACCTCGCCAGCGTGTATGGCGCAGCCCTGCTGCTCGGTTTCGACAAGAGCGAGGTGCTGGTAAAAATCAGTATGCTCAAACCCGTGTCGGGCCGCTTCCAGACCATGCGTTCACCCCGCGGCTACATCGCCGTGGTGGACTACGCCCACACCCCCGACGCCCTTGTGAATGTGCTCACCGCCATCAACGATGTGGTGTGCGGCAAGGGACAGGTAATCACCGTGTGTGGCTGTGGTGGCGACCGCGACCACGGCAAGCGCCCTATGATGGCTGCCGAAGCCGCCAACCGTAGCGACCAAGTGATACTCACCAGCGACAACCCACGCAGCGAAGACCCTGAAGAGATTCTCCGTCAAATGGAGGCTGGACTCGACGACAGCAACCGCTCACGCGTGCTGAAAATCACCGACCGCCGCGAAGCCATAAAAGTGGCTTGCCGCCTCGCCAAGAAGGGCGACGTGGTGCTTGTGGCTGGCAAGGGACACGAGACTTATCAAGAAATTAAAGGCGTGAAGCACCACTTCGACGACAGAGAGGTGCTTGCCGACATATTTAACGACGAAAAATAATTGTAAAACGGTATGCTTTATCACTTATTCCACGCATTAGAAGAATACGACCTGCCAGGCGGACGACTGTTTGAATACATCACCTTCCGCTCAGGTTTAGCCTTGGTGCTGTCGCTTTTTATCGCCATCGTGTTCGGCAAAAAAATCATCGAACGCCTCCAACTCATGCAGGTGGGCGAGATTGTGCGCAATCTCGGCTTGCAAGGTCAGATGGAGAAGAAGGGCACCCCCACCATGGGCGGTATCATCATCATCATTTCCATTCTCATTCCCTGCTTGCTGCTCGGTAAACTCGACAATGTGTATATGGTGCTGATGATTGTGGCCACCATCTGGTGTGGCGCGCTCGGATTTGCCGACGACTACTTGAAAATCAAGAAGCATAACAAAGAGGGCATGAAGGGCAAATTCAAGATTGTAGGTCAAGTGGGCCTCGGCTTGATTGTGGGCCTCACCATGTACCTCTCCCCTTCCATCGTGATGAACGAAAACGTGACGGTGGAAAACAAGCAAACCAGCGAAATGGTGGTGAAACACAAAACCGAAACGGTGAAATCTACCAAGACCACCATTCCATTTGTGAAGAACCACAACTTCGACTATGCGATGCTCACCAAGTGGATGGGCGACCACGCACAGACAGGCGGCTGGATTGTGTTTATCCTCGTCACCATCTTCGTGGTGGCGGCAGTGAGCAACGGCGCCAACCTCACCGACGGACTCGACGGACTTGCCACGGGCACCTCGGCGATTATAGGCGTGGCACTCGCCATCATGTGCTATTTGGGAGGCAACGTGATTTACTCATCGTATCTCAACATCATGTACATACCCGACAGCGGCGAGCTGGTGGTATATGCCGCCGCATTTATCGGTGCCACCATCGGTTTCCTGTGGTACAACTCATTCCCTGCGCAAGTGTTCATGGGCGACACCGGCAGCCTTTGCCTTGGCGGCATCATCGCCGTGTTTGCCATCCTCATCCGCAAGGAACTCCTGATTCCTATCCTGTGCCTCACCTTCTTCGTGGAAGACATTTCGGTGATGATACAGGTGGCATATTACAAATACACCCGCAAGAAGACTGGCGAAGGCAAGCGCGTGTTTAAGATGACACCGCTCCACCACCACTTCCAAGTGCCAGCCGGCAAGGTGGACGCACTGTGGCAAAAGCCTGTCAACGCCATTCCTGAATCAAAAATCGTGATGCGATTCCTCATCGTGGCTATCTTCTTGGCAGTGATTACTTTCGTGACATTAAAGGTTCGTTAAACTTCCTCAATATTCAGAAATCATGACATCAAATCGACGTATCGTAGTATTAGGTGGTGGCGAAAGCGGCGCAGGTGCCGCAGTACTCGCCAAAGTGAAAGGTATGGACGTGTGGTTGAGCGACATGGGCTCCATCGCACCGAAATACAAGGAACTCCTCGACAAATACGAGATAGCATGGGAAGAGGGCAAGCACACCGAAGAGAAAGTGCTCGCCGCCGACGAAATCATCAAGAGCCCTGGCATTCCTGCCACCGCCCCAATGGTGAAGAAGGCTACCGCAAAGAATATTCCTATTATCAGCGAAATTGAGTTTGCAGGTCGCTACACCGATGCCAAGATGGTGTGCATCACCGGCAGCAACGGCAAGACCACTACCACCATGCTCACCTATCACATTCTGCGGAAAGCAGGGTTGAATGTGGGACTGGCTGGCAACGTGGGCAACAGCCTCGCGCTGCAAGTGGCTACCGAGCACCACGATGTGTATGTGATTGAGTTGAGCAGTTTCCAACTCGACAACATGTACCAATTCAAGGCGAATGTGGCTGTGCTGCTCAACATCACCCCCGACCACCTCGACCGCTACGACTTCAAGATGGAGAACTATGTGGCAGCGAAGTTCCGCATCATGCAGAACCAGGACGCAAACGACGCGTTCATCTACTGGCAGGGCGACCCTATCATCGATGCGCAACTCAAGCACATGCACACCGAAGCCAAGATGCTCGCTTTCGACGCCACTGACAATGCCAGCCTTGCGGCATACGTTGACACCAACGATGTGGTGAAATTCAACATCGACGGCAGAGAATGGAGCATTCCGCGCGCCGAACTGTCGCTGAAGGGATTGCACAATGTGTATAACTCAATGGCAGCAGGTCTGTCGGCATCTTGCCTCGACATCAAGGACGACGTGATTCGCCGTGCGCTTGCCGACTTTGAGGCTGTGGAACACCGCCTCGAATTTGTGCGCACCGTGAATGGCATAACCTATATCAACGACTCGAAAGCCACCAACGTGAACGCTTGCTACTATGCCCTCGAAAGCATGACCACCCCTGTGGTGCTGATTCTCGGCGGCAAGGACAAGGGCAACGACTACGAAGAGCTGATGGAGTTTGTGAGCACTAAGGTGCGCGCTATCGTGTGCCTCGGAGCCGACAACACCAAACTGCTCAATTTCTTCAAGGGCAAAGTGCCTGTGCTCACCGAAACGCACAACATGAAGGATTGCCTTGCCAAGTGCACCGAACTGGCACACGAGGGCGACACCGTGCTGCTTTCGCCATGCTGCGCCAGTTTCGACCTCTTCCACAATATGGAGGACCGTGGCGAGCAATTCAAGGAAGGCGTAAGAGCGATTGAAGAAAAGTAAGAGATTAGAGATTAGAGATTAGAAATTAGAAATTAGAAGTTAGAAGTTAGAAATTAGAAATTAGAAGTTAGAGATTGAAGCGAAGACCTCTGAGCGCTCCGAGTGCTCTGAGTGCTCCAATCCCCAAAATATTCAATTAACCACTAAAACTAAAAAAAACACATGGCAAATAAAATGGACAAAATTAACGACAAGGCAAACCGCTATGAAGAAATGACGCGTAAGTATGGTGACCCATGGATTTGGGGCATCTACTTTATGCTTGTGCTCATTTCTATTGTGGAAACTTACAGCGCATCGAGCCGCGAAGTGGCCACAATGGGTGTGTATATGCCTATCGTGAAGCACTGTTTCTTCCTGCTTCTGGGCGGCATCGTGCTTTTCTTCGTTCACAAAATTCCGTACAACAACAAGGCGTTCCTTTTCGGTATCACCGTGGGGCTGTTCGTCATCACGCTCGCATCGCTGGTGTATGTGCAGTTCTTTGGCGAAATTCTGAATGGTGCGCGCCGTTCGTTCAGGCTTTTCGGCATATCCATTCAGCCGTCGGAGTTTGCCAAACTTGCGGTGGTCACCTCCCTCTCGCTCATCTTGTCGCGCACCCAGAAGCAAAATGGCGTGAGCAACATCGGCATGTGGGGCTGCGTGGCTGTGGTAGGCGTTTTCAGCCTCTTCACTTTCAAGAGCGGTTTGACCAACTTCCTTCTGCTGGCAGGCATCAGCCTGATTATGATGGTGGTTGGCGGTATTTCGTTTAAGAAAATCGGCATTTTACTTCTGGCTTTCAGTATTTTGGGTGGTGGATTCAAATACATCAACCATATCAACGAGCAAAAGGAGGAAAACATCCAACTTGCCGCCAAGCAAAACGGCGAGCGAGTGATCAACGAGGGCGAAGCCACCGAAGATGCGTATCTCTCCGCCGAACAGCCTGCGAAAAGCAAAGAGATTGACCGCTCCAACTTACGTTGGAAGCGACTGCGTGACTGGTGGAACAACGATTCGCTGGTGTATCGCCGCATCGACGACAAAAACGCGCAGGAAATGTTCTCACGCATGGCGCAAGCCCATGGCGGCGTTACGGGCGTGTTCTTCGGCAATTCGCGCGAGAGCAGCCGTCTGCCATTGGCGTTCAGCGACTATATCTTCTCCATCATCGTGGAGGACACCGGACTTATCGGCGGCACTTGTGTGGTGCTGCTCTACCTGTTCCTGCTCGCTCGCGCGGCAATGATTGCACGCCGATGCCGACGCACACTGCCCACCCTCATCGTGATAGGCACCGCATCGATGATCACGCTGCAAGCATTCTTCCACATGGCCATCAACACGGGCGTGTTCCCTGTGTCGGGCCAGCCATTGCCACTGATTTCGAAAGGTGGTACGTCAATCATAATTATAAACTTCGCCTTTGCCATTCTGCTGAGCATCAGCCGCACCGTGGCAGGCTTAACTGATAAACAAAACGCAAATCAAGAGGATCAGGATTTGCCCGAAAACTTGAGGGCAGAAAATCCTTCTCTGCTTATAAATTACACCAATGTCTGGAAATAACAAACACTATCTCGTGAGCGGCGGTGGTACCGGCGGTCACATATTCCCGGCTTTATCAATAGCCAATGAAATTCGCCGCAGATACCCTGAGGCTGAAATCCTGTTCGTGGGTGCGGAAGGACGCATGGAAATGGAGCGTGTGCCAGCCGCTGGCTACGAAATCAAGGGGCTGCCAGTGTGCGGCTTCGACCGCAAGCACCTGTTGCGCAACGTGAAGGTGCTGTTCAAACTCTGGAAGAGCATTCGCTTGGCGAAGAAGATTCTGAAAGACTTCAAACCCGATATCGCTATCGGCGTGGGCGGCTATGCCAGCGGCCCAATGCTGAAGGCTGCCCAAAAGAAGGGCATCCCCACCCTGCTCCAAGAGCAGAACTCCTATGCTGGCGTGACCAACAAACTCCTTGCCAAAAACGCCAAGTGCATCTGCGTGGCATACGAGGGCATGGAGCGCTTCTTCCCTGAAGACAAAATCGTGCTCACAGGCAACCCTGTGCGCCGCAATCTGCTTGAGTGCAACGCCACACAGGAAGAGGCACGCAAAGCCATGGGCATCGACCCAGAGAAAGCCACCATTCTCATCATTGGCGGCAGCCTGGGCGCACGCACCGTGAACGAGAGCATCATCGGCGGACTCGAAAAACTCGGTGCTGCGGCCGACGATGTGCAAGTGGTGTGGCAAACCGGCAAATTCTACGACCAGCAGTGCAAGGAAGCCCTTGCAAAGTCGGGCGTGAAGAATGTGATTCAAATGCCATTCATCAGCAATATGGATATGGCATACCGCGCCGCCGACCTCGTGATTTCGCGCGCCGGCGCAAGCAGCATCAGCGAATTGCAGTTGCTCGGCAAGCCTTCCATCTTGGTGCCTTCGCCAAATGTGGCTGAAGACCACCAGACGAAAAACGCCCTCGCCCTCGCCAACCGCGACGCTGCCATCATGGTCACCGATGCCGAAGCCCCCGAAAAGTTGGTGGATGCCATGCTCGCCACCGTCAACGACGAGGACAAACTCCACTCGCTCAGCGCCAATGTGCTGCGAATGGCATTGCTCAACTCTGCCGAGCGCATCGTAGATGAGGTGGAGAAAATTATCAACGAAAACGACAAATAACGACACATAAATTTAGATTAAGATGAAAGATTTTGATTCCATATATTTTGTAGGCGCAGGCGGTATAGGTATGGCTGCCCTCGAACGCTACTTCCTCTCTAAAGGCAAAAAAGTGGCTGGCTACGATCGCACCCCTACCGACCTCACATGCGCTCTGGAGGCTGAAGGCGTGGAAATCGCCTTCGACGAGAACCCCGACCTCATTCCATCGTACTGCCGCGATAAGGAACGCACGCTGGTGGTATATACCCCTGCCGTTCCCGACAGCCACGCAGGCTTGCGCTGGTTCCGTGGCGAGGGTTTCGAGGTGGTGAAGCGCGCCAAGGTGCTCGGTGTGGTCACTGAGCACAGCAAGGGACTTTGCTTCGCCGGCACCCACGGCAAGACCACCACATCGAGCATGGCGGCGCATATTCGCGAAGGGTCGGGAATCGTCCGCAACGCCTTCCTCGGCGGTGTGCTCCGCAACTACGGCAGCAACTTCCTGCTCTCCGACAGCAGCCCCTACTCGGTGATTGAGGCCGATGAGTTCGACCGCTCATTCCACCAGTTGAGCCCATATATTGCCGTTATCACATCGACCGATGCCGACCACCTCGACATCTACGGCAACTACGAAAACTACCTCGAAAGTTTCGCCCATTTCTCCGAACTCGTGCGCCCCGGTGGAGCCTTGATTGTGCACACTGGTTTGGCACTGAAGCCACGCCCACAGGAAGGCGTAGCCACCTACTCCTATTCGCTCAACGAAGGCGACTTCCATGCCGCCAACGTGAGAAAAGGCAATGGTGAAATCGTGTTCGACTTCGTGACACCCACCGAAACCATCACCGACATCAACCTCGGTGTGCCTGTTGACATCAATATCGAAAACGCCGTGGCTGCCATGGCGGCTTGCTGGCTGGTGAAGGTGCCAAGCGAAGCCATGAAGAAGGCTATCGGCACATTCATGGGTCCAAAGCGCCGCTTCGAATTCTGGCTGAAGGAAGACGGCAAGGTGGTAATCGACGACTATGCACACCACCCCGACGAATTGAAAGCGTCGATCCGTTCGGTGAAGGACCTCTATCCCGGCAAGAAACTGACCGTGATATTCCAGCCTCACCTGTTCACCCGCACCCGCGATTTCGCTCCACAGTTTGCCGAAGCGCTCTCGCTTGCCGATGAACTGATTTTGCTGCCCATCTATCCAGCCCGCGAACAGCCAATCGAGGGCGTGACCAGCGAAATTATCCTGAAGGACGTAACTTGCCCTAACAAAAAGATTTACAGCAAGGAAAACTTGCTCAACTCAATACAAAATCTTAACTTTGAGGTATTATTGACCGCCGGCGCAGGCGATATCATCAACCTGCTGCCTCAAATTTGTGAAGAAGTAAAGAAACAGAAGCATTGAAATACGCTCGCTACATCATCATCATCTTGCTCGCAAGCCTACTGGTGTGGGGCATTTTCTGGGCTAAAGGTAAAGCAGGCCAACAGGTGTGCCAGAAGGTGGATATTCGCGTAGAGAACTACGACAGTTCCACTTTCGTCAACCCTGAAGGCATTATGCAATACTTAGACCAGTGCCACCTGCGCCTGAAAGGCACCCCTATGGCAGACATCGACCTCAAGAAAGTGGAACAGGCACTTGCCAAGTCGCCATATCTTGAGTCGGGCGAGTGTGTGAAGGGCGAAGATGGCGTGCTGCTGGTGAAGGTGCGCCAACTGGTGCCTGTGATGCGCGTGATTGATGGCGACAACATGTACTACGTGAACCGCGAGGGCAAGCGAATGCCTGCCTCCACCTCGTTCAGCAGCGATGTGCCCATCGTGAAGGGGCATTTCACCGCCGCATATCCACCACAACGCCTCATTCCGCTCATCAACTATGTGAGCGGCGACTCGGCACTCAATGCGCTGGTGGCAATGTTTGAGTACCGCGATTCCAACAACATCTACATGATTCCCAACATCACCGGGCATGTGGTGAACTTGGGCGATGCCTCTGGATTTGAAAACAAGTTTAAAAAACTCCTGCTCTTCTACAAGAAGGTGATGCCCGAAAAGGGATGGACAGCCTACGACACCATTTCGGTGAAGTGGCGACACCAGGTGGTGGGCAACCTGCGCAGCAAAAAGGTGATTGTGGAGCAAGTGGACACCACAGGCTTCGACAACAACGAGAACACCCGCCCCGACGACGATGTGCTACGCTCTGCCCCACCCGAAAAGCCGGAAACGGCACCAGCAGCCACAAAGCCTGCCGAGAAAAAAGCAGAAAAGAAAGAGGTGAAGAAGCAGGAAAAGAAGGCGGAAAAGAAGCCCGAAAAGAAGCAAGAGAAAAAGGCTGAGAAATCAGTGAAAACTAAAAAGAAATAATAACAACGACATATAACCACTTACATTTATGGAGAATAACCAACATATCGTGGCGATTGAAATCGGCAGCACCAAAATAGTGGGTGCCATTGCCGAGAAAAGCGTTTCGGGCTACCTGAGCGTGAACCACCTCGAAGAAGAGAAACTTACCAACTGCGTGCGCTACGGCTGCGTGCAGAATGTGGAGAACACTAAAAACGCTATCATGCGTATTGTGAAGAAACTTGAGAACAAAATCAAGGGCGACATCACAGATGTGTATGTAGGCATCAACGGACGATCTCTCCATTCTGTACCCACCGAAATCGACCGCAACCTCAACATTGCCGAGTCGATTACGAAGCAGAATATCGAAAACCTGAAGAATAGCGCATTCAAAGAGCCTATCGCTTCGTATGAGCCTATCGATATTGTGCCACAAACTTATTATGTCGATAACAAGGAGCAACCCAACCCTGTGGGCTGCTGCGGCGGTAGCATCAACATCAAGTTTAACCGCATAGTGGCTAAACCCACACTCAAACTCAACCTTAAGCGCGCATTGGGCGCATTGAGGGTGAAGAAGTTCCTCGTCACCTCTTTGGCGATGGCCGAATCCATTCTCACCGAGGAGGAGCGCACCTTGGGTTGTATGCTCGTGGATATGGGTGCCGAAACCACCACCGTCACCATCTTCAAAAATGGCACGCTCAACTATATGGCAACGCTGCCTTTCGGCGGCCGCAACCTCACCCGCGACTTGGTGAACGGTTTGCAAAACACCACCGAGGACAAGGCTGAGACCGTGAAGAAAAACATTGCCGAGCCTCTGAATATCGAGGCTACCGACCTGCTTATCGACGGCATCAGTTCCAAGTCTGCCATCAACTATATCATTTCGCGCACCAGCGAGATTATCACCAATGTGAACAAGCAAATCGAGTATGCGCATCTCAAGTCTTCCGACGTGAAGACCATCGTGCTCGTGGGCGGTGCCGCCAAGTTGAAGGGACTGCAAGCCGAATTTAAGGAAAGAACACAGATTGAGACTCGCATGGGCACCACGCCTCCAATCATCAACATTCTCAATCACGAAATCAACAAATTCGAGCATATCCAAGTGTTCTCTCTACTCGACAAGGCAGCCTCTATCATTGCCGACGGCTCCACTTGCGTGGCTCTGCACTCGTTCTCTACAGCAGAAGGCCCCACTATCAACACCGCCACCGCTCCCAAGCCAGAGCCAGAGAAAAAGGTGCATAGAAAGCCTAAAAAGCCGGGCATGTTCAGCCGATTCAAGACTGCACTCGACAAACTCATGACCGAGGACGAAGAAGAATCCGAGGAATAATACAATTCATCACAGCAATAACCACTTTCAAAAGATAATTCAAATGATTGACAACGACAATATTTTCGACGGGATTGACAAGGATTCAGGATTCGACCAATCAGCCATGGGGAAATCCGGCTCTCTCGCATTGCCCACCATCATCAAGGTAGTGGGCGTGGGTGGCGGTGGCAGCAACGCCATCAACCACATGTACACCCAAAACGTGAACGGCGTTTCGTTTGTGGTGCTTAACACCGACCGCCAGGCACTCAACAATTCGCCTGTGCCAGAGCGTCTGCTCATCGGCCCTAAGACCACCAACGGCCTGGGCGCCGGCAATAAGCCAGAGGTGGCACAACAAGCCGCCCTTGAAAGCGCCGACGACATCAGCGCACTCTTCGACGACGACACCAAGATGGTGTTTATCACCGCAGGTATGGGTGGCGGCACCGGTACGGGTGCGGCTCCTGTGGTGGCGAAAATCGCTCGCGACAAGGGCATCCTCACCATCGGTATCGTGACCATTCCTTTCCTCTTTGAAGGCCAACGCAAGATTCTCAAGGCACTCGCCGGTGCCGATGAGATGCAGAAATACGTGGATGCGCTGTTGATTATCAACAACGAGCGCCTCACCGAAATTTACCCCGACCTCGACTTCGACAATGCCTTCGGCAAGGCCGACGACACGCTCTCGATTGCCGCACGAAGTATCTCGGAACTCATCACCACCGAGGGCCGCATCAACCTCGACTTCAACGACGTGAACACCACGCTCCGTGATGGCGGTGTGGCTGTAATCAGCACGGGCTACGGCGAGGGCGAAAAGCGTGTGACCAAGGCTATCGAAGACGCGCTCAACTCTCCATTGCTGAAAAACCGCGACGTGTATGGCTCTAAGACCATTCTGGTCAACATCTACTATTCTCGCCAGGCACAGCAGTCGTTCAAGATGGCGGAAGTGGACGAAATGAGCCGATTCATGACCAACTTCAGCCCTGAAGTTGATGTGATTTGGGGTGTGGCTTACGACGACACCCTCGACGACAAGGTGAAAATCACCATTCTCGCCGCAGGTTTCGATGTGTCGCTCGAAGTGGAAACGCCCCCTAAGGGCCAGCCAAAGGGTCCAGTCAAGACTGATGCCGACGAAGAGGCTCGTAAGCGCTTAGAAGACGAATATGGCGGCAAAGCGGCGCAAGTTCAAATCGAGCGTGCGGAAGCCAAGGTATTTGTGTTCAAACCCGAAGACCTCGACAACGACGAAATCATCGACCTCTTCGAAAAGACACCAACCTACAACCGCGACCAGAAATTCAAAAGCATGGTAGCAGAGAAGCGCAACACCACTCCAGCCCCACGCCCCGAACAAGCCACAGCCCAAGAGCAAAAGAAAGGCACAGGCACCATCAGTTTCGGCTAACAACCACAAAGCCCCCTATATAGAAAATCCCCCAAATCCCCCAACGCTATAGCGTGTGGGAATTTGGGGGATTTTTGTGGTTACTCATATCATATACTTTTGGTATTTAAAAATTTATCCCCGATATAACATTCTTTCAATATTTTTTATCGTACTCGGATTATTTCACCATAGCACAACTACAAACTACACCCTTTTTTACTCACTTAAAAAATATTTCAAACAAGAATGATAGACAGTTAAAATGAAATCTAAAATTTACATTTATCTCAAATAAAAGGCCTATCTTTGTAGTAAAATTTAGTTCAATTTCATTTCTAACACACCCCTTAAAACATCTGCCTAATGACTAAAGAACAGAGAATAGCCATTTCTCGCGTTATCAGCGACATGATCAAAGCTGACAACATAATTGAGGAAACAGAAATACAAGACATGAAGCAGTTGATGAGTGACTACTCATTGACGCGCCAAGATATGGAAGCTGCACAAAACATCAAGCTTTCTGACGCTATTCCTGTGCTCAGAGTGCTACCCAAAAAGGTTCGCGAGGAGTTAGTCAACAAAATATACGGGATTGCACAAAGTGACAATGTATGCGTACCACGTGAGGCTTTATTATTAATTGCGCTTAAATATTGCCTTCTTGATGAAGAAAAAAAACAGAAGGACAGCAAACCGTTACCAAAACCATACTTGGTGTCATGTGCGACAGGAGAGGCAACACTTAATGACCAATACATGGTCTATATTGAAAGCAAGTTTGATAAAGGAATGAATGACCAGCTTGAGCGTAACTTTCGACTTATTGTTTCGTTGTCACGCTTGAGCGGTTTCAATTTCATTTATATACCCAAAATGGTGCAAGAATTCAAAAAAATGCGCAAAGAATATGTGCTGGACGTTATCAGCTACATGGCTCCCAATTTTGACAACAAAGGTATTCACAGGGTATATGACCGCCTCTGCAAGATGACCACAGTGGAATTCTTTCGCAATGTGCTCTATGAGCGACTTCAAGTTCAAACCACGCACGACATCACCCCATCATTACTAATCAATATTGGCACATCTGTTGTTCCATACTGTTCAACCGCTGGACCTGTTCAGTATTATACAGAATTCCTATGTGTGCCAATCACAACCGACATCCTTACACTTGTCGAAGGAATTTTAGGCTATTATCAAAGCCGAGTGAGTGTAAGGCAGACCATCGCTTATGGAAACAGCAACGGACAATTCAAACATTTCGGTTTCTATAAAGCCTTGTTTGATTTCCTCATCGCACCACCACCAGTCGCACCTGACTTGATATTCTTGGGTCAGAGCATGAAGACGGGCAAACATCAAGTGGCTTTTCACTTCGAAAGTGGCTATGAAAAGACAATTGACTTAACCCCAAAAGAGTATAATACATATCTTTCAATCGCCCATAAGAGTTACAACGAAAGGCCAGGTCTACCTGTGGGCACTGACCGAGGACTTCAATCCGTCATTTCCCACATCAAGAGCAAAATAACCAAAGGAGTACCCGACCTAACCTATGCAGAACAATACAAACCAGAACGCAATGGCAACTTATATATAATAAGGCTGGACCACACGAAAGTATTTGTTCGTCATCGTAATCTATCCAATGATTATGAGCCCTGCGACATACCAATAACCGACATATAAATAATTCTATTTTATCGGCAACATTGCTGACAAAATAGACAAATTGTGCTTTTTTTTATTACAACGTTGCAGTTTTGATACTATGCGATTTCTTTGTGCGTAATTTTGCCATATACATTTATTCACAAATAAAAAGTTTCTTAACAATGAAATTTCGATATTTTATAACAACCGAGCAACAGGCAAAAATAGACAAAGGCAATTTTGGTGCTCCTGTTCTTGAAAGGCTCAAAAAAATAGTTACGTCTACAGCGAATGAGGGCTTTGAGTCAATAGGCAACGGAATATATTTGAAAAGAATTAACATGCCTAGCCGCCCTACATTTTGTTGGTTTATGGAAGCGCAAGAAGATCTACAAGTATATGTATTAAGAAGCATTTACTTGCATGACGAGTACACGGACAAAGTCCACAAAGAGCAACGTAAGTCATGGTCAGAGAGCCATGCATATAGTAATTCTGAGAAACAAGAAATAGCTGATTTTATCAACCGTATTGCTCAAGAGCCGGAGGTTATTAGCGAGACCAAACCGAACTTAACTGAGGCCGAGATGAATTTTGTTTCAACGCAGTTGAATATCAATCACGAATTGTTTGATGTTACAATCTACGAGACAAAAAATTGGATTAAGGATGTCCAGAAAGTGGAGTTCACCGACTTCTCAAATGCAGCGACAACTATCGAGAGTTATATCATGGATAACTTGGAAAGTGAAGATGGTTGGTACATCATAGAATTCAAGCAAAAAGCTATATTAGTGTTTCACAACAACAAGGAGCAGGTGTGGATTCTTGACCATATTCTTGACAAAAAAGATGATAGTGACTACAAAAATTATTTAACTAAAAAGGAACCAGTAGACTTTCAACGAGGCTACCCCTTCGACTTTTTAGGCGACAAGGATGTGTGGCGAATTATGGAACAAGACAAGAAGAGCAACCTGGTTCTGTCGCAACAGCAGGTTGATATTGTATCGGGCGACATTCAATTCCCGATTTTCTTAACAGGCCGTGCCGGTAGTGGCAAATCAACCATTCTCCAGTATTTGTTTGCCGAGATAATTCTCCGCTACCTAAACACATCAAAGTTGTGCGACGGCGGTCTAAAACTGCCAGTTTACCTGTCATATAGTTCTAATCTTATAACCGATGCCAAGAGTCTCTGCAAAACATTGTTTGAGAAAAACAACGTGTATCAAAAGCAGTTGATGAAAGATGGCATCACATACAAAGAGGACATAAGTCCTTTAATGGATGATATGTTTTTTGTTTTCAATGACCTTCTTCGTTTATGCATTGACAGCAATTCTAGTGGAGAGTCATTCAAACTGTTTCCGACTGATAAGTACATCTCTTTCCCAAAATTCAATGATAAGTGGAACAATAAATTTGGAAAAATTCGGGATGCAGCGAAAAAATATAGTCCAACAATAAGTTGGCATGTCATTCGCACATACATCAAGGGGTGGAACAGCAATAAAATTATGACCCCTGAAGAATATGCAAATATCGGAGAAAAGAATCAGACCGTAAGCCTTGAGACATTCAAACTCATTTATGAAGAAGTTTGGCAAAAATGGTATTCACAAATGGAGAGTGTATGGGACGACCAAGATATTGTTAGATTCTGCCTTGAACATAACCTCATTGACGATCGCTACTCTGCTGTGTTCTGCGATGAGTCACAGGACTTCACTCGCACTGAGATTGATTTTATATTAAAATTGTCGTCGTTCAGTAACCGTAGTCTACAACACGTTAATGAAATCACAAAATTACCTTTTGTGTTTGCTGGCGATGAATTCCAAACCCTCAATCCAACAGGTTTTAGTTGGGCATCATTAAGCAGCTATTTTACTGAAAGCCTTTGTAAATCAACTGGCTTAGAGAAAATCCCTATTCCCGACCCGATTGAACTTTCAGAGAACTTTCGATCTACCCGCCAAATTGTTAAATTGGCTAACCGAGTCCAGTTGCTTCGCGCCTCGCGTTTCGGCGAATACTCAAACCCTCAAATTCCGTACTTCTCAAAGGACGGAAACTCTGTGTATTGTGTTTCTCCCGCAAACAAGTTCATCTTCGACAAACTAAAAGAGAAGCATGTGATTTTGATTGTACCCGCTGCCGATGGAGAATCAGTTGAGAAGTACATTTCTAAGACTCCACTCAAAGGACTGATTGAGTTTGAGGAAGGCATCCCTCAAGGTATTACAATCTTGACCCCCACCCAAGCAAAAGGTTTGGAATATCCCAACGTTGCCATTTATGGATTTAATTGCGACGGCCAAAATTCCCAGCTGAAATTGGGAAACTTGCTTGAATGGTTTAGCAACCCAACAGATGACTCCATCTCTGACATTGAGTTAAAATACCAAATCAGCAACGCCTATGTGGCTGTGACTCGTGCATGTTCTAATCTTTATATCCTTGACGACTTTAACGATGGATCATTCTGGACTTTTGCTTTCAACCATGACGACCCAAAAATGGAAGCCCAAATCAAACTGCTTCAAGAACGAATGTTTTCTCGTCTTTCAAATAGCCAACAAGAGCACTGGATGAGTCGCGAAGACACTGTTACTTGCGAAGATTTGTCTAACGAAGAACGCCTCACAAGAAACATCGGATGGATTGACAATATGCCTGAAGGCATCGACATTACAGACGAGAACCTTAGCTACCTGGTTGAGGAAGAACACAGAAATGACCTCGAAAACAGGGCAGAAGCTCTCCATGATCCTAAGCTTATGCGTCAAGCGGCCTGCATCTACAAGAGTGCAGGAAGTAAAAATAAAAAAGAAGAGGCTAGATGTAAAAAAGATGAGGCTAGATGTAAAGCTAAAGCATTCTACTTTGAAGAGGATTATCGCCAATCGGCAGAATGGTTTGAACGTGCAGAAGACTATGATTCTGCTGTTGAAAATTATTGGATTCTACTTAACTCGCATCCCGACAAGAGCATTATTTCTCAGATTGCAAGATTGAGAGATCATTCTCAAAATATTAAAGTGAGACTGTGCGTTATGTGTGCAAACCCGTCCGTTCGCAATCTGAAACTTGCAATTGACGACACTTTGACTGCGTTAGACACAAACAAGAACGAGCATGCCACAATTGAAGCTTGGCAATTTGTTCTGAACTACATGTTACAGAAAATCCAGCCCAAGAAAAATGACGGAACGCGTGATATGCCAATTATTACGGAGAAACGCCATCAGTTGTCGGAGCACGACATTAATCTTAATATATCAAAACTTGCATCATTGGCTTTCCATATCGGTTCTCTTGACCATGCCATTGCTCTTTGGGAGGAGATGGATAAGTCTAACCGCCCAGCAGAATATTTCCATGCGAAATTGAGAACACTCAAATACCCTGCAACTATACAGTTTTATGAGGGAACTAGGGATGAAGATTGGAGAGAGCTACTCATCCAGGAGTATCGCAAAAACCCCAATGTAAAACTTGAAGTATCGCAAAAAAGCGTAATCGCTTCTGTTATCAAATCTATAGGTACCCGAGATGAGTATTTGAAAATTCTCCCATTCATTCTTCGTGTAGCACATAACAAAGAATTAAGCCTATCAGAACTTAACGATTCTGACAAATTTGAATGTGAGTTGAACAAAACAGCCCTAAATGCACTGATTGAGGCAAGATATACGGACTTGTCTAACTGGAAACGTCCCAAGGACAAATTCATCAGTCCAGAAGCAGCGCCGCTTTTCGATGCGATTGAAGCCATCAAACGAATGAGAGAAGAGAATTTTATTGACTATCTCAACAGATCTTTGAAGGCAATGAAGGTTATCGATTTTGGCAAACGCTACAATTCCTTCTCCCGCAAAGCAACGTCTAAACTTGTATTCCTTGAGCTAGGTAAAGTATTTGAATCTCGCGACACATTTATCGACAGCATCCGCTACTATGAGTGGGCAATGAACCAATCAGATGATGAAAGTTTCAAACGTGCAATTGGTATTCGTTGGATTGTGTGCAAAGAGCGTCAGGCTAAATATGAGAAAGACGAATCTTCTAAAAAGGCTGTTTACACTAAAGAGGCTCTGGACAAAAGAAAAGACTTAAGCATATCTTATGATGAGAAACTACCAGAAACCTCAGCCCTTACATATGCCGACTGGGAAGAACTCTTTGCATACTATATCAAGATGAGCAACGAAGTCGTTGAAACGGAAACGAAGAAAACTGTCAAAACTGAACCGAATCCAGCAAATGCAGTTGAATCAACAAATCGTTCAAATCTAAAGAAACAAGAACTACGCTATAACGATTATTCTATTGTATTCTTCCCTGGAAAAGGTGATGTCGTTATCAAGGACACTGAGAACGAGTACCAAGTTCGCATCAAAAACGGCAACTTCCCTAATGGAGGGGACTTCATCTTGAGGGATTCTCGCATCTTTATAGCAGATGATGGAACGCCAACGCCATTCGTTTTTGAAAAGAAGGAAAATCACATTTCCATCAAGGTGTACGAATCAAATGAATTCACTGGTATGGCAATTAATATCGAATAGTCACGCAAACTGTTATATGCACCAATATTGTCCAATACAGTAGGTTTCTTGGCAACGTAACGGTTTAGATAAAGCAAGTTACTGCCATGCTTAATATTAGAGAAGAATAATTGAGACTGTATGACAATCAAAGTTAGGCAGTCTCAATTTTACTGTTTTCGTCACTTTTCCTGAACTTTGTCACTCAAAGAATGCCGATTTTACAACATTAGTTTCTTATAATAGTTTTTGAAACAAGACAATTTTAGAGAAGGTATCATCCCCTTTTTTATAATATGGGAAAGTTAATATGAATACAAAACTGGCAGAAATAGCCCTAAATAAAATAAAAAGAGGGTATATTAAAGGCAGCAATTTTAACGATGCCTTGTCTAAACACTAACCACTTTACCCTTTCCAATTCTTTCCAATATTTGCAAAACTGGAAAGAATTGGAAAGGTATTTTGTTGTTGGGGATTTCTTGTGCACTAAGGGATAATGGCTACTTTTGAAACATGCCGACATGTTCCAACATTTAGCGTGTGGGAATTTGGGGGATTTTTGTGGTTACTGGTGGTTGCCGTTACCAAGTCTCAAATCCACAAATTTCTCATATCATATCTTTTTGCTTTACATGTAGAAGCGTCTTACTCCCTGTTGATCCTTTCTACCAATTCATCTGGTGTAAGTATCTCCATCTTTGAGAAACCAAACCATTTTTTGCCCAAGTCCTTGATAGACGCTCCAATATGATATACATCATCGTCTATACAAAGGAAGCGGTCGTGTGATAAACGGAATGTTTCAACATCAATCGGTGCATATTGAGCATTATGACGGTCTATGTCGAGTTGGAACTGACGGCTTATTTGCTGAGTATAGATGGTTGCAGACACGCCATTTTCTCTCTTATCAAGCAATGTCAATACAGTTTCATCAACATAATTGTCTATTAGAATGATACGTTTCTTCGCACTCTTAATCAAATCGGCAACAAAAGTATAGGCATCGTAAATTTGCCCATTGTAGAATACACCTTGCTTCGGCTTTGCATTGCCCTCGTCCAATCTGCGGAACACTTCGTCTATGCGTTTGTCTGACTCTTGCAAGTGTTGCTGCATTTCCAGTTGATGGTATTCCATTGTTTCCAAACGACTAAAAACAGACGCATTATTTACCATAAAATGACGCATGGAAACAAAGGCTCGCATGATCTGAATATTCACCTCAATAGCAGTTTGTGAACGAAGAACACTACTAAGCATTGCCACTCCTTGCTCTGTAAAAGCATAAGTTGAATAGCGGTTGCCGCCTCTGCCATTTGAGATCACAATTTGTGACCTCAAACATTCTTCTCTACTCAATTTAAAACGAAAATCGTCGGGAAATCGCTCTATGTTACGCTTAACGGTTTGATTAAGTACCCTTGTCTCTACACCATATAAGGCAGCCAAATCTTTATCAAGCATAACTTGCTGTCCTCTAACTACTTTTATTAGAGACTCTATATTATCGACGACAACCAACTGGTCACGATTTGTGACCAGTTCGCCGTTCCCAGTCTTTTCTGTTATATCTGCCATATTTCTATCTTTATTTTTAAGGTCGCAATTTGTGACCTTAAAGGTTTTGTTACTTATTTTGATATTGCAAAGGTAGTGCTTTTAGTCTTTTAACCACTACTACAAAAAAACTTTCTTTGGAAAGAATTGGTGGATTTTGTGAAAAAAAATTGTTACATTTTTCGGTTTTTGGGGCGGGGTGCTTGTGAGTTTTGAGGCTGTGGCATAAATTTGCGAGCAGTTTATAAAATCCTACCATTATGAAAACTATCTTGATTTCACTACTCATGCTCACAGCAACAGTTGCCCGTGCGCAAATCACTATCGCTGAACCCAAGTTTGAACAAGAGGCTACCATCGTGATGAACGACACCGCTGGCGTGGAACTCCAACTGGAATACGCCATACAGAAAAGAACGGAAAACGTGGGGACAGCCATTCTATTTGGCGAGGGCAATAAGAGCCTGTATTACGAGATTTCGGGCGCAAAATCGCCTGTGACGCTGAGCAACGACTGCTACGAGAAGGATTTGCAGTTGATTTTTTCGTGGTCCGACAATAGGCTTTCGCCAAAGCGTCTGATTCAGATTTTCCCTCTTGAGATTCAGAAGAAGCGTCGCATCTACAATGTGGGCGACTACGATGTGGTTTCCAACACCGAGACTTACGGTCAGGAGAATTGCGTGAAATTCACCGCAGAAAAATACGGCGCCCACTCTTATCTAATCACCATTCCTAAAAGCGAACTGATGGCGCTGAGAGACGGAAATTTGAATGAGGCGAAAAAATTCGGCAAGCAATATCTGATTCATATCATAGCACCTGCCACCAACAACACTTCCGCCACCGAATGTTTCCTCACTTTCGGCATCGAGAAGCCCACCCTCCCCCAACTCAACTATATGAACACCCTACACAAAAGAGCACAGAAATAACCGACAAACGCCAGCGCTATTGCGTCGGCGTTTGTCGGGGTTCAGTCGATAAATGCTGGGGGCACAGAAACAAAAAACATAAAAAACAGCCTTTCGGCGAAAAACCAAACCCGGTAGGGACGTGATACTTCACGTCCGCCCATAATT
>ERZ779888.1365-NODE-1365-length-24547-cov-2.897599_pt1 | contig 24547 bp, 20 predicted proteins | sample MGYA00511245_ERZ779888 | MGnify/ENA primary metagenome ERZ779888 (study PRJEB29588, sample SAMEA2155255) | human gut metagenome | biome: human gut; feature: human-associated habitat; material: faeces | place: Denmark | collected 2008/2010 ...
GTATGCTTTCTTCAGTGCATTGCTGACCGCATCCAGACGTCCGTTTCCGGTTGCCTCTGTAGTAATAGTCTTTCCGTTAAAGGTAGATGTTACCTGTGTCGTAATGCCTCCATCTTTCTGCTGGAAATGCACTTCATTGATACTATATGGTTCTACAACATTCTCAAATGTAGATTTAAACAGATTAAAGATTTCATCTGGATGGAGTTCTTTATGACTGTGATCGGAAACAGCTTTTGCTGCATACCCCATAGCTTCACGCATCTTAGGCGGCAGGTTCAGGCCGTATTTTGTTTCCAGGATATAGCCAACTCCACCTTTACCCGACTGACTGTTGATACGAATAACATCTGCATCGTAATTTCTTCCAACATCAGTCGGATCGATCGGCAGATATGGTACCGTCCAGCGATTCGGATCTTTTTCATCTCTCCAGTGCATTCCTTTTGCAATTGCATCCTGATGAGATCCTGAGAATGCCGCAAATACCAATGCTCCACTGTATGGACTTCTTTCATCCACTTTCATTCCGGTACATGCTTCGTATACTTCACAGATATGTGGCATATCAGAGAAATCCAGTTCCGGATCAACTCCCTGTGCAAACATATTCATGGCAAGTGTCACTACATCCACATTTCCTGTACGCTCTCCGTTTCCAAACAGCGTACCTTCTACTCTGTCTGCACCAGCAAGCAGACCAAGTTCAGAATCTGCAACGCCACATCCACGGTCATTATGTGGATGCTGAGAAAGAATTACATTTTCACGATATTTCATATTCTCACTCATGTATTCAATCTGACTCGCATACACATGTGGCATAGACAGTTCTACAGTTACAGGCAGATTAATGATTGCCTTATTCTCCGGTGTTGGCTGCCATACATCAAGAACTGCATTACATACTTCCAGTGCATATTCAGGTTCTGTTCCGGTAAAACTTTCCGGGCTGTATTCAAACTGGAAATTTCCCTCTGTTTCATCAGCCAGTTCTTTCAGAAGCTTGGCACCATCGACAGCAATTTTCAGGATCTCTTCTTTTGATTTTCTGAATACCTGCTCACGCTGTGCTACAGATGTTGAATTATAGACATGCACGATTGCCTTCGGCGCACCTTTGACCGCCTCAAAAGTCTTACGGATAATGTGTTCTCTTGCCTGTGTCAGAACCTGAATCGTTACATCATCCGGAATAAGATTCTGCTCGATCAGTGTACGTACAAATGTATACTCTGTTTCAGAAGCTGCCGGAAAACCTACCTCAATTTCTTTAAATCCGATTTTTACAAGAAGTTTGAAAAACTCGATTTTCTGTTCCAGACTCATCGGAATGACCAGTGCCTGGTTTCCGTCACGAAGGTCTACGCTGCACCAGATCGGAGCTTTGTCCACATATTCCTTCTCTGCCCATTTCATACATTTCATTGGCGGCATATAATACTGTCTCTGGTATTTTGTTACGTTTTTCATGTTTTTTCCTCCTGTTTCTCTAACATATAAATTCTCTGTATGTTTTCTGTTTCTGAACAAAAAAAAATCTCTCATCTCTACAGACTACTGTAAGAGACGAAAGACATCTGTCTTCGCGGTACCACTCTTATTTATGAACGGTTCATACACTCATGGGATACGGAATATTTTGTATAATTCTTATATCCTCTCCATATAACGGTGGATACCGTCTGCGCCTACTTTCCAGATATTCGGGAGTTCGGACAGATGCTCCAAGGCGAGTTCCATGACTTCTTTCTACTGTCTCACACCACCCGACAGCTCTCTGTGCTCCGGTCCTCATGTACTATTCCTCATCAAAGCATTTTGCATATTTTGTCGATGACTAAAGACTAACATGTCCACTGCTCCTTGTCAAGAGTGAATTTTTGTCTCAGTCTTTCTGGTTCAATCGGGGCAACAGGATTTGAACCTGCGACCTCACGGCCCCCAGCCGTGCGCGCTACCAAGCTACGCCATACCCCGATGGATGTTATTATAACAATCCGTTTTTTATTTTGCAACTATTTTTTAGATTGAGAGAGGGCAGATGCCCCTCTCTCATGATACCGGAACTATATTTGTAACTACATCTGTATGACTGTAACGATCATACCTTGTTTTCTTATTTTTAAAAGTTAACGCAGCTTTTCTCTGCGCCATGCTTATCGAAACAATTCCTGTTTTATCAGAAGCTGTCACATTGGCTGTATCCGGTAAAATATACTCAAACTGATAGCGCAATGTCGGCAACTCACTGACCGTATATGTGCCTGGCTGAATTCCGGTAAAAGAACATTTCATCACTGCATCTTCTCCTGCCATTGCATATTTTCCAGGTTTAAATTCCACATATTTTTCATAAACATGCATTGCTCCCAACTGATCTTTTCCCGTTATTCTGAATCGAAATACCGGGTTTCCGTGTGCCCATGTGATATCTGCTTCTCTGATTCTTTTTGTCACAGTGATCTCGCCATCAGTAAGCACTGTATTTCCTTTTACCCACGACTGATTTGTATTCTGCGTGTCCTGCATCCTGTCTGAAACAATTGTTCTCGATGCCGTATTTTCAATCGCATAAAACTCATTCGATCTCTGATAATGATTATGCGAATCAATTTCCTGGTTGCTTCCTGCCTGCACTTTTATCCTGAAATAATACGTCACATTGTTATATGCTTCGTCTGTTTTAAGGAAATTAGAATCAGCACGAAAAACAATCGTATTGGAACGATTTTCAATATTAAAAAAGCGAGTCACATCATTTCCCAGTGCAGTCATAACGCTGGCACTTCGATATTTCAGACAGGAATCCAGAACATCTTTTAATTCAAAAGAACTGTAATTTCCCGGAAGAAGCTGCTGTCTGATCACATAATCAAAGTTTTTTCCCTCTGTGATCTCATATGCCGGATCATTATCTGTGAATGTATGCCTTGCCATGGAATCAAAGGAAGCATTTTCATCTCCAACCCTTTTTTCGGGTCCCGGATTCGGTTCATAGCTTCCAATCGTCTGCCCCGTTGAAAGGTAAAATGCATTCTGCGCGCCTGTACTGTTTTTCCATGAATCTTGTGCCAGCCAGTTGATAATAAAAGAGCCATTAAAGTCCAGCTGACACCAGCCCTCCACATCATCTGTAGTTATATTTCCTCCATCTGCTTTTCCACGTATCTCACGAAATGCATTTCCATTTGCTGTCGTTCCCTCTGTTGTTCTCAGATAATCATAACCACTCCTGAGGTATATATGATCAACGCCCCAACTGTCATATGTCCTGATTCCCTGCCCACTGTCCAGATCTACTGCCGTTATATGTCCTTTGGGATAAATCTGCACACTTGTATTATGCTTCAGGAATTCAAACTGAAATCTTACTGTTCCAACTGAAATGGTATTAAATGCAATTCTGTCTTTGTAAAACAGCACACATGGTGTAATCTTTGTTTTATCTTTTCCAACATGGTCATTATTCACGGTTCCCCAGGCCGGTACGGTCACTTTCAGATCTACGATCTGTCCCTGATACTCGCCTACATTGCTATAGATTGCTGTAATGGCATCCGTATTGCTTGTATTACCAATTGCGCAGGCATAAAAACTCTGACAATATTCTGTCGTATATCCCTTATTGTCTCCAAACCAGTTGTGTATTTTATTGTTCAGGCTGTCGTTTTTTCTGCTTATATAAGAAAGCTGTGTAACTCCTTTTCGAAAAGCATAGGTAAAAGCATATTCCGGTCGCATTTTGTAATTTGGTCCTACCCATTCTACGGGAATACCACTTCCTGCATATGTAGCAATTGATTTTTCATTATCCATGAAAAGATCTTCTTCTCCCATTTCAGCATTCAGTTCCAACTCCTGCTCTGGATCCTCTTCTACTTCAGCATCTATGTTCTCCTGTTCTTCTTCAAAAGAAATTTCTGTCTCTTCTTTTGCTTCTGATGGATCTTCCTCAGCTTCTGTATCACTTTCGGACAAATCAATTCCTTCATTTTCTGTATTTTCTTCGTTGTCTTCGGATGTCGAATCATCACCATCTTTCATTTCTGTCTGGTTTTGCGAAATATCATCTTCCACACCATCTGCCTCCATACTGTTTTCCCACAGCCTGTCTTCTGCAGATGCCTGAACTCCTGCCATCGCAGAAAATGTCAGCACCGAAGCCAATATGATTCCCGCTATTTTTTTCTTCATGATTCGTTTCCTCCTTTAAAGCATCTGATACACAAAGTGATCGCTCCGGAACCCAGAAGAAGAATGAGAAGTACCAACGGTTCAGAATCATCTCCTGTCCTGACGGGATTTTTTCTCCGTGTTTTTATATCTTTTTCTTGTGCAGCTCCACCAGCACTCTCACTGCCCACACTCTCATAAGAAGAGAATTCTTTTTTTTCATTTTCTTTTACCGCAAATATCCATGTGATATCTGTTTTTTTCAATGCATACGCATTATCCCATTCCCGTGGAATTTCAAGCTGAAACTCCAGCCTTCCTTTCTGCCCGCTTTTAAATTTTCCAAGAGATCTCGCCTTTGCAAGTTCAGCAGCATCAAGAGTTCCTTTATAAAGAATTTTTTTGTTTTGACTGATTTCAAAACGAACTTTTTTCAACATATTCATCTGTTCTTCTGATCTTCCATCCGTATTCGTCTGAAAAAAGAGTTCGGCTTCCTGATCTGTTGTGTTTGCAATCTGAACAGCATCCTTCAGTATATCTCCTGGCATGGCAGATTCCAGGTTTGTAAAAAAATCATCCGGTACAGCAATCAATTTGTGTGCTTTTCCATTAAATTCTACAGATAATTTTGTATTGCCTTTTTTACAGGTCAATGTACCATCCTGCTCATGCACACATTTCTGTATCACCTGATTTCCCCATGGTGACATTGCACTGAAATCCGGTTTGAAATTAGCAGCCTGAATCGCATCAGCCTGAATATCCACTGCAATTTTCTGTTTTGCATGTTCTTCCGTCCAGGTATCTGGGATTGAAATATTCTGAAACAGATCTGTGCTCTCCTGTTTTTTCAATACTTTCGTGTAATAATAATATTCTCCACGTTTTACCCATTCACCTGAGATTCCTCCAATGTTTTCATCTTTCAGGCGTTCCAGTTTTCCGTTTTCCCCGGCATATGTGATTCTGGCCCTGATCCAGCAGGGAAGTGCATTGTTTTTAATTCTCGGTATTTTGGATATCGTCTGACCGGGAACCACCTCCGATGGCTGCGTATACTTTACCTCGCCCTTTCCCTTCCTGGCATATTCCGAAATAGATATACTGACATCTCCCACGGAAATATGATTCACTACATCAAGCCTGTCCGAAAAAGATGCGAATACCGCCGCTGCTGAAAGGATAGCCGTCAAAAGAAAACCTGTTATGATTTTTACTGATTTTCTCATATTTTCACCTGCCTTTTATAATTCACCAGTATAATACTCCCAGGCTTTCTGATAATTATCAAACGGTCTTGCTTCTACCGATTCCTGATATACCTGTATTTGGAATTCATTCAACAGTTTCCAGTATTTTTTTTCAACTCTGGCATGATCAATAAGAAATCCTGTGCAAAGCTGTGTTGTTGACTCGCCTTCCCTGAGGATCTTTTTATAATAATAAAATCCATCATCTCCGTAAATCCAATTTTCGCTATCTGTATTTTTCATAGTAACAGCTTTTCCAATATCGCTGTTTGAATATCCGACAGCCACACGTACATAACAGTCTGTACCGGTCTGGTTCTGTCCAGAAGGATTGTTTGACACCCATATTTTCTTGGCTATGTCAATATCCTTATCCGGAACGATCGTGGGTGGATTCGGAAAGTCCTCTCCAATTTCTGATGAAATATTTCCTGGTGTCACAATATTTACAGCCTTATCATATGCAGACTGATAAGCAGCGGTTCCCTGCACTCCGACAAGGACTCCCAGCAAAATCCCCATACCGGCAAATATTCTTTTTTTGCCTGTCATATGTTATCACCTGCTTTCCACATTATTATTCTGTAACTTGTCCCGGCTGGTTTTTGTTCTGATCTACATATTTCTGATATGCACTTCTTGCCTGTTCAACCACATTCTCAGCATCACCTCCGGTGTAGGATGCCTGGATTGCATAAGCTCTTACCGGAATTTCCAACTGCTGACCATCCAGCTGTCCTTCAATGATATTCAGGAATTTCACCGTGTCAAATAGCGATTCTGTTGTTTCCTGCGGTTTGAGGATTTTATTATACGCAAAAACATATACCTGATTATTTCCAACCTTCTGTGAATTCAGTTTTGTCCAGCTGGCTTTTGACTGAAATGAAAAAAGTTCCTGTACCCTTTTTTCCAGCCGGCTTCCATTATCTGCCGCCGCAATCACATTTGCTGTCGGTATTGAAACTTCCAGATATGCATAAGCATCATTAATTCCGGTATTTTTAATCCTTGGATCTTTACTGATTACCTTTCCCGGCTCTATCTTTTTATGGTCATCAGGTTTCCAGTTATCTTCTGTCAGTTCCACATCTACCTTTCCTACTGTAAACTGATTGGAAACCTTATCATAGTCTGTCAGATATGCGGATACTCCACCAACTGAAGCCAGACATAAAACACCTGTCAGAAGTAAAATTTTTTTCATGTTATTTTTCATAGATTTTTTCTGCGCTTTTTCTGCTGCGCTCTCCTTTCCATTGTATAAGCAGGAAAAACATTTCCTGTAAGATCATGACTGTCAGTATTCCAAATATCGTTCTCTGTCTGACAAATACTGCTGCATAACCAAGACAGGGAAGCGAAAATATCACTTTACCTATAATCTGATCTGCAGTCACAACCGTCGGATCTTCCCTATTGTTTGCATCACCTTTTGTTACATATCCTTTGTGTTCTTTTCGGATCACTCTGTGTGTCACTCTGTTTTCACCGACCTGATAAGTAATAATATCACCAATTTCCGGTCTTCGTTCCTTCGTATCCGTAAAAACGATTCCTCCTGTTCTCAGTACCGGCTCCATTGACCCTGACATGATCGAATCAACAGAAATACCAATCTGTGGAAGAAGCAGTAACATCACACCCAATATCCCGATCAGTGTAAAAAAAATTCTTCCGGCTTTTTCTGCCGTTCTCATATTTCTCCTTTCCTGTGTTATTTTGTAAATCTAAAATGGATTGTTTGCAGATCTGCATGAATTGATAAAAAGATTGTCTTAAGATGCCTTTATCTTATGCTCTGTGGCATTAAATGTCAATAAAATTCGTTCGTCATATTCTGACAGAAAATTCAAGAATGCCCTCGGCATTCTTGCTGCGAGATGCACGTCATGCAATGCATGACATATTCTTCTGTGCATCTCTGCAATCCTGCCGGAGGCTATATCAGATGGGAGATTGAATCCCACCACTGATATAATTTTGTTGCTCACCACCTGCAGAGGTGGGAGTCATCTCACATCTGATATATATCCAGGGACTTTTCTTTTTTCCAGAACTAATTGCACTATTTTCAAAAATTCTTGACAACCCTAAAATACCATAATAAAAAAACAACCTCCTGGATATACTAATCTTCAGAACTTTTACAAACCCTGAATTTGTATACCATGGAGGTTATTTATGTCAAAAAATTCTTCTGAAAAGCCAAAGACTCCTACGATCCAGGGAATCATTGATTCCTGTGATTTTCCCTCAAATGCAGCATCCACTCAGGACTGCACTGGATTGATTCCATCCGGGCCGGTGAACGAGGATGAACTGGAATCCTATGAAGCGCTATATCATTATCAGCCACCCCAAATCAAAGATACTTACCCAAATGATAAATGAATCCCAGCAGCTCTCCCCGCTTATAAAATAACAGGAGAAAAGGCAATATGCCCTTTCTCCTATGCTTTTCGTATAGGCTGTATTACCAATACATTTTCATATATTTCTCAGCAACAGAAAAAAGCAATCCATCACTCTTTTGTTGATACAGAAAGAAATACCGTGCCCACAACAAGCACAAAGCCAATCAGTTCAACCACGGTAAATCTTGTTCCCAGAACCAATGCGGAAAGAATCGTTGCCGATGCAGGTTCCAGACAGCCAAGCAGTGTAGATTTCACCGGACCTATATATTTCACACTCTCAAGAAACACAGAAAAACTAACTGCTGTGCCAATAATAACAATAACTGCAATGATGATCCAGGCTGGAAGCTCCAGATTTGTCGGGAAAATCCACGCCCTGGTCAAGAAAAAAAGTACACTTCCACCAATCAACATTCCCCATCCTGTAATCGTGAGATTTCCCCAGGATGCAATAATCGGCCGGGACAAGAGTGTATAAATAACTACACCAATAGCAGCCAAGATTCCAAAGATCAGCCCTTTCGCTGAAATATCCATACTCACTGGATTTCCCTTGGTTGCGATCAGATATGTACCGGATACTGCCAGAATAATTGCCGCTATTTGTATCCTGCTCATCCGTTTCCTATTCCAGACTGCCATCACAATCGCCATTAAAACCACATTCAAACTCTGAAGAACAGTAGCCGTAGCAGAATTTGAATATTTGATCGCGGCAAGGAATGTATACTGACACAGAAGAAGGCCAGCAAGCCCAAATGCTATCAACCATATCACATCTTTTCGCTCTTTCCAGATCTTAAAGACCCGCATATGTTCTTTCCGTAATGCCAGCATAAGAAGAAAGATTCCTGAAAGCAGCATCCTCACAGTCGTCAGCCAGTCAGCACTGATTTCATATTTCATAAAAAGATATTGGCCGCAGACACCGGATATTCCCCAGCTGACACCTCCCAGAATTGCCAGCATATATCCTCTGATATTATTAGTTTTTTTCATTGAAGTCACCTCTGTTTGTTGATAGTATATTGATATTTACTTCTTATTTATATACCTGTATTTGCATATTTTTGTAACAATATTGCTCAATACATTCCGGATCGATAAATGAGGACGAATTGGAATCCCATTTGAATCTATCAATGTTTCACAGAATTATATTCTCCCGGATTGCATCCAAATCGCTTACGAAATGCACTGGCAAAACGGCTTGGATTACTGAATCCCACCATTTCTGTGATCTGTGTCATAGAATACTGTCCACTCTGCACCAGCGAAAAGCTTTTGTTGACACGGTATTCTTCCAGATATCCGGTGATAGTTTTGCCTGTCATTTTTTTGAAAAGGCGGCAGCAGACTTCTCTTGACAAATGCACCTGATCTGCCAGGTCCTGAAGAGAAATTACTTCTGTAAAATGCATATTAAGATAATTCAGCATTTTTTCCAGACGTTCCAGTTCCTGCAGATTTGCCGGGACGAATTTCGTCAATTCCTGTCTGTGCCCATAAAGGATCATAGCAAATGCTTCACACAGAAGTCCCTTGATCTTTAATTCATAGCAGAATCGTTTCCGGTCAAAAGCTTCTTCTACCTGGTTTAATTTCTGCAGAATTTCTTTTCCATTTTCATCAAATCCAGTCAAATAAATACAGGGTATCGCTGAATTTTGCAGAAATGGTTGAAAACATTTTCGCTCAACATCACTTCCAAAATCGCCATACAGAAAGTCTGGTCTTACAAGTATCGTACTGTAACGTACATGTTCATTTCCAGGTGAACTGCAGCTGTGCGGTACATTTCGATTCAGCAGAAATCCCTCTCCCGTTCTGACCCTGTAGCTTTTCTGGTATACCTGAAAGACGGCCTCTCCTTCCCTTATAAGGTTGATTTCGAGATCATTATGCCAGTGAATCGGCACATTTTTGCCCTCAAATGACCAGAGATCATCGTGGTTCACTGTCATCGGAAAAGTTTCTGTTCCATGCTTTTCAAGTTCTCTTCTTGCACTGTCTACCAGGATTGTTCTTTTTGCCATTTTACCCTCTCCAGTTTTTATCTGCTTTCATGTCAAAAAATGTTCTTTATTATCATAAATAAATTTGCTGATCTGGTCAATATCTGTATCATAAACAGCAATACCAGAATCGCATTTTACTATCAGTTTCTCTATAATTGGGCGTGCAGTAAAAAACACGCAATAATTCTAAGGAGGATGTTCTTATGTCCAGACCGAAATCAAAAGAAATGGATCTCACTGTCGGAAATCCATTCTGGTCACTGTTAAAATTTGCAATTCCGGTTATTCTCGGAAATCTTTTTCAGCTTTTTTATACACTTGCTGACTCTGTGATCGTCGGCAAAACGCTTGGTGCTGATTCCCTTGCAGCAGTCGGTGCCACCAGTATCATTATCTATTTTGTCTTTTGCTTTATCAATGGTTTTACCGGTGGATTCGGTATCTGCCTTGGCCAACGGTGTGGTGCAAAGGACGAAAAAGGCATGCGCAAAAGTGTTGCTGTATCCACACTGCTCAGTATTATTTTTACCATAGTCCTGACTCTGATCTGCTGCCTGCTGGCTCACCAGATTCTCAGGTGGATGCAGATTCCGGAGGATATTTCCGGCGAAGCTTACGATTACATGTTTGTCGTTCTTCTCGGAACGGGCGCAACTGTTTTTTATAATATGATCTCCAATATGCTTCGTGCGCTGGGCGACAGTAAAACACCGCTTTATTTTCTGGTGTTTTCCTCTGTCCTGAACATTTTTCTGGACATCCTGTTTATTGTACCATTCCATATGGGTGTTGCCGGTGCTGCCTGGGCTACGATTCTTTCCCAGTTTCTTTCTGCACTGTTCAGTCTGCTCGTCGGTCTGAAAAACTTCCCCGTACTGCATTTACACCGCGAAGATTTTCATGATATCAGAGGAACCATCAGCCTGCATCTGAAAACAGGATTTCCTATGGGATTTCAGATGTCTGTCATGTGCATCGGGCAGCTTGCCATGCAGACAGTTGTGAATTCTCTTGGTACTGCTGCAGTTGCCGGATATACAGCAGCTTCCAAAGCCGATCAGCTTTCTGTCCTTGTGAACAATGCTATGATGACTGCAATTTCCAACTATGTTGCCCAGAATTTCGGTGCAGGCAAAAGAGAACGGATCCGTCAGGGTGTACGGGCATGTCTGATCCAGACAGAAACTTTTAATCTGATCATGTGTATTGGTATCCTGCTTCTTCGCCACCCGATCGTGCAGATGTTCCTGTCCGATCCGACAAAGGAAATTTACCATTATTCCGATATGTATCTGACCATCGTTGCACCGTTTTACTTTATCCTCGGTCTTCTTGCCGTTTATCGTACTTCCATCCAGAGTATGCAGAACGGACGTGCACCATTTGCAGCCTGCATGATAGAACTTGTTATGCGTATTACTGCTACCGTAGGACTTTCCGGTATGATCGGATACACTTCCGTCTGCATTGCCAGCCCTCTCGCCTGGATCGGAGCCTGCGCCCTGCTGATCCCGGTTTACTACAAAATGATGCGTAAAATTTAACTTACTATTTTTCAGCTGCCTCCTGGGCATATTTTGTTGTTACAAGATTTTCATAGGATACACGTTCACTCAGTTCACCAGAATCTTCCAGAATGTCTTCCAGAAGTTCGAAGCTTTCTTTTTCAAAGATAAGATTAGATTTCCAGGTGTCCTGGTCATAGTAACGCTTTACAATGGCCGTGACTGTATCGAGGTCAGTTTCTGCAAACTGCGGAGCAATGACTTCTGCAATCTCTTCCGGCGTATGACTCTGGACGTATTCCATTCCTTTCTGAAGAGCATTTGTAAATTTCTGAATGATTTCAGGGTTCTTCTCCATGTAACTGGTCTTTGCACTGTAGGAAGTATATGGAACATATCCGGGATCTACGCCAAGTGAAGCAACAACATATCCGGCTCCTTCTTTTTCCAGCGCTGTCGCGGATGGCTCAAACTCTACTGTAAAATCTGCAGAAGTATCGCCTGTAAAAGCCGCCGCTGTAGAACCAAAATCAATGCTCTGGTCAATCGTCAGATCTTTCTGCGGATCCAGTCCGTTTTTACGGAGAATATATTCGAATACCATTTCAGGCATACCACCTTTACGTCCGCCAAGAACTTTCTTATCTTTCAGATCTTCCCATTTAAAATCTGGCATCTTTTCTCTTGCAACCAGGAAATTCCCGGCTCGCTGGGTAAGCTGTGCAAAGTTTACAACAGGATCAGTAGCTCCTTCCTGATAGGCATAAATAGATGCTTCTGCGCCCATAAATCCGATATCTGCCTCACCGGATATTACAGCCGTCATTGTCTTATCTGCTCCAAAACCGGTCACAAGTGTCAGATCCAGCCCCTCATCTTTAAAATATCCCTCTTCGATTGCCACATACTGTGGTGCATAAAAGATGGAATGGGCTACTTCATTTAGTGTAACCTTGGTCAGTTTCTCATCTGTACCATCCTTCTTTGCAGCAAACACTCCCAACGGCAGTGCAGTCACCGCCAGAACGACTGCTGTCGCCAGTGAAATCCATTTTTTATTTTTCATGCAGATACTCCTTTACAGACTTCTTCTGTTAGAGTATGCAGAAAATAGAAGATTGTGAAGGCATTCATAATTTGTTATAATTTTCTGAAAGAATCACAGCTCACCATCTATCAGAAGAATTTCGAAAATAATATTACTCAGACAAAGGGGCACTTATATGGAAAAAAATCTTACAGACAATTACGAAAAACAGATATATATCGGAAGAGATTTGTTTTTGAGATATGATCAGGATATGCTGATAAAGAAATATAAATTAAAAAATGACCACGCATACCTGTACCTGAATTATATCGGAACAGAATATCGGATCAGCCGCTCAGATGGTTCCATCGAATATATGGCCAAAGGCATCTGGAAAATCTGCAAAGAATATTCAATTGTTATGACGATCTACGACCTGCTCTGCTACTCAGAAGATAAACCGCTTCCTCCGCTTACAGGACAATGGCAGCCTGTAACCAGATTTATTCCCACCGGAAGCAGCCCGTCCGGAGATGTGTTTACCCCTAAATATGAAGCAGCATTCTCCGGCAAAGTAAATGTCGTCAGCCAGGCTTGTCTCTGTCTAGGAGGGGAATTACAGAAACGCCTGGCCGGGGCTGATCTGACTTTTGAAATGCCTGTTATGGGAGATTTCTCTGTGCTGTTCCAGTTCTGGGACGCTGATGAGGAATTCCCTGCAAAAATCTTATTGTTGTGGGATAAGGTATCCTTATCGTATCTTCATTTTGAGACGACCTTTTATCTCCAGGGAGATTTACTGGAAGCGATATTGCAGAAAATCAATGCTTAATCTTCCCGTAATATCCCTGATAAACCGTTGCCTCTATTGATCTATATCATCCAGTGTCATCTCACAATTGAATACTTCTATATGATGACGCACATTCGCATAAGTGCCCTGTACCATCATCGTTCCCATAAAGTGCCAATGGAGAATGTTTCAGTCTTACTTCCGCAATCTGTAATATGATCGGTGTATCCAGTTCTTCGGCTGCCTGGATTGCCCCTTTTACCATCTCCATATTTCCTACACTGAATGCGCCTACACCTCTTCGGTTACTCCTCGCATGCTCCAGCAATTTCTTCATCGTTACTAATGCCATCGTTCTGCTCCTTTCCAGTCACTTTCGTATGTTTCAGGTTATGTCCTAATATTGTAAGACAGATCAGTGCTATGACTGCAAACACTACGCCTGTTACAATACTACATGCATTCCATATCCTTTTCCTGTGATAAATCCTGATAATGCCGGGGCCCCACAGGTTGCTATCACTATCCCAAGCATGACAAATCCGTAATTTTCTCCTGTATGTTCGATTCCGAATAACGAACTTGTAAAGGAGGGAAAACTGCCCATGATACCACCATAGCAGCCATACATCAGGATGATCGCTGCTGTTACTGTATAAGTAAGCACATCAAAGCACGCAAAGCGTAGCAACTGTTTACCAACCTTGCCATGTTTCGACAAAAGCTATATAATAGAAATTACCTGTATCAAATCATAATTTCAGGAGGTAACAGCATGAAATTCAATCCATTCTGTATGTGCTGTGCTGTCAGCAAACAGGAACAGAATATCCGTTCCTTTCAGAACATGGACAAAAAGGTAGAATATATGAAGAAAGTCATGGACCGTATGGCAAATATTGCAGAAGAAGACTGTGCCCCCAGCGTTTCTGTCGAATTAAAAAAAATGTTCCGTGATTTCTGGGAACAGCCTATGGAAGACTATACTTCTGTCAAAAAAAAATACAATCAGCTTATGCTGGATATGGAAGCTTCTCTTGAAGAGACCATCCGGAATTCTGAAGATCCGCTGGAAACTGCACTTCTTTATGCCCGTATTGGCAACTATATTGATTTTGCAGCTCTGTCAAATGTAAATTCCGATACAGTTTTGTCTCTTCTCAAAGAAGACAATAAAGAACCTCTTAATGCACAGGAATACCTGCATTTTCGAAAGGACTTAAGCGCAGCCTCCCGCCTTGTCTATCTGACTGATAACTGCGGAGAAATCGTTCTTGACAAACTGGTTATCATACTTCTTAAAGAACTCTGTCCGGAACTCGATATCACCGTAATCGTCAGAGGTTTTCCTGTTATCAATGATGCGACAATGGAAGATGCACAGGATATAGGCCTTGCCGAACTGACCACAGTAATCGGAAATGGAAGCGAAGTCGGCGGCACCTGGCTTCCCCATATCAGCAGCGAAGCCCGTGAGGCACTTGAATCTGCTGATCTGATCATTGCCAAAGGACAGGGCAACTACGAAACGCTTCATGATTGTGGACTCAATATTTACTACCTGTTCCTGTGTAAATGTAAATGGTTCCAGTATCAGTTTAATGCAAAACCTCTGCAGGGTATGTTCATAAACGAGCGCCGTATTTGACAGTTTGACCAAGCTTCCCGGGCTTTTCGTCAATCTGTCAAGAAACCCCTGAAATATTTGTAGGATTCTTCTCTTTATTCTCCGACACAAATTCAGTATACTGATAACAGTTCAAAACACGAGCAAAACTTACATAATATTTTGGAGGGAAAAATAATGGCAAGTTTATCTTTACAGCACATTAATAAAACATATCCTAACGGTTTCGAGGCCGTTAAAGACTTCAACCTTGAAATCGAAGACAAAGAATTCATCATTTTCGTAGGACCTTCCGGATGTGGTAAATCTACTACACTTCGTATGGTAGCCGGACTGGAAGAGATCACCAGCGGTACCTTAAAGATCGGCGATAAAGTTATGAACGATGTAGAGCCAAAAGACCGTGATATCGCAATGGTATTCCAGAACTACGCTCTGTATCCTCATATGACCGTATATGATAACATGGCATTCGGACTGAAGCTTCGTAAAGTTCCGAAAGATCAGATTGATAAAGCAGTTCGTGAAGCTGCAAGAATCCTTGACCTTGAGAAACTTCTTGATCGTAAACCGAAAGCTCTTTCCGGTGGACAGAGACAGCGTGTTGCTATGGGACGTGCTATCGTTCGTAACCCTAAAGTATTCCTTATGGATGAGCCGCTCTCCAACCTGGATGCAAAACTTCGTGTACAGATGCGTATCGAGATCTCCAAGATTCATCAGAGACTGGGTGCAACAATCATCTATGTAACACATGACCAGACAGAGGCTATGACACTTGGTACCAGAATCGTTGTTATGAAAGACGGCGTTGTTCAGCAGGTAGATACTCCTCAGAACCTGTACCAGAAACCAGGCAACCTGTTCGTAGCTGGATTCATGGGATCCCCGCAGATGAACTTCCTGGATGCAGAAATCAAAGAAAAAGGTTCCGATCTTGTTGCAGTAATCGGCAAAGACGAACTGGTTATCCCGGCTGCTAAAGCAAAAGCTCTTAAAGATGGCGGCTATGTAGGAAAAACAGTTGTTATGGGTATCCGTCCGGAAGATGTTGCAGACAGAGCTGACGGTTCCATGTCTTCTACTGTTAAAGTATACGAGCTTCTTGGTGCAGAAGTATTCCTGTACTTCGATGTAAACGGAACTCAGATCACAGCTCGTGTTGATCCAGGCACAAAAGCAAAAACAGGTGATCCGGTTAAATTCGATTTCAATATGGAAAAAACTCATTTCTTTGACAAAGATACAGAACTGGTTATCACAAACTAAGATTCAATCAGAATATCAGACCCGGGGCAATTTACCCCGGGTCTTTTTTTCAGAAAACTATTTTCAGAAAGGATGGTTCAATGTCAGTACAGAGAACACTACAAAAATATATGGATGACTGGAAACGCATCAGTCATTTCGATTTCTGTCTTCTTCAGGAAGATAATTCCATTTTGGTCACCACCTGTGACCGCCGCCTTCCAGCAGAATCCAAACTGGAAGAATTCCGAAACAGCACTGCTCTTTGTCTGTCAAATGCCACCTGCTGTCTCTACAAAATAACAGAAAAAAATGAACAGCTTCTTCTCATTGTGTGGGGAAGCGAAGATTCTGTTTCCACGATTGGCGAACTGGCTGTCTGCCAGATTGAGAGTATCCTGGAAAGTTATGCCGAAAAAAATGACAAAAATGCCTTTATGCAGAAACTGCTCCTTGGAGATTATACAGATGTAGAAGCCTTTAACCGGGCACGCAAACTTCATATTTCTTCCAGTGCAAGGAGAGCTGTCTTTCTCGTTGAAACCCGTCAGTCCAAGGATGAACACGCATTGGCTACCATCAAAAATATATTTTCTGCACGCACGCATGATTTCATCACTTCTATCGATAATCGTGGCATTATCGTCGTCCGTGAACTGACATCTACAGAAACATATGACGATCTGGAAAATATTGCACATATGCTTGTAGATATGCTGGGCACAGAAGCCATGACACAGGCCTGGGTTGCTTACAGCAACACGGCAAATGACCTGAAAGATCTTTCCAATGCATACAAAGAAGCCCGCACCGCTCTTGAGATTGGTAAAATTTTCTATGCCGAACGCAATGTCTTCGGATATCGCACTCTCGGTATTGGACGACTGCTCTACCAGCTTCCGGTTTCCATCTGTGAAATGTTCATCCAGGAAATTTTCGGAGATGAATCACTGGATTCCATCGACGGAGAGACACTGGCGATCATCCGTACTTTCTTTGAGAATAATCTGAATCTGTCGGAGACATCCAGACAGTTGTATGTGCATAGGAATACGCTTGTGTATCGTTTTGAAAAGATACAGAAACGGTTTGGACTTGATCTCCGTACCTTCGAAGATGCTATGACCTTTAAGCTTGCCATGCTTGTGTCCCGGTATCTGCGATATCAGAACAGAACCTGAGGGGGAGTCGTTTTTATTTCAGGAGCATCAGGTGTTCAGGTGGAAGATAGAGATATTTCGGCAGGTTCTTATCATGCTCGTCCGTAAAACTTTTTTTCGGGCGCATCCACCAGAGAACTGCCCCGTCTTCCATTCCCGGACTTTTCACCAGATACTGATGTTCAAAGGTTGTCTCCACATACTCTGCCGCTTCAAATACCAGGCAGTTTTCTCCCGCCTTCTCTGACGGACGAATCCAGTGACCGCGGATTGCGATATGTGTCATATCCAGTTCCACCTTCTGCTCTGTACGAAGAGATATTCCCCAGTCCAGAGCAAATACCTGATATTCTCCCATACGTTCAATTCTCGAACTGTTTTTGCAGCCGGTCAGTCTTGCTGCTTCCAGAAGCTGTGGCTGTTCAAATAATTTTCTTGTATCACCAAATATCAGTGTCTTGCCATCTTTTAGAAGCATCAGCTCATTGCAAAATCTGAAGGCCTCATCTCGACTATGTGTGACCATCAGCATATCTCCCTGATACTGTTTTAGAAATTCCTGCATATCTTTTTGCAGTACATCCTTCAAATATCCATCCAGTGCAGAAAAAGGTTCATCCAGAAGGATTGCTTCCGGCTCACCGATCATCATTCTTGCCAGAGCAACTCTCTGCTGCTGTCCACCGGAAAGTTGTGATGGATAACGGTTTTCCAGTCCCTCCAACTGATATCTTTTCATAAAATCTCTGGCTTTTTCTTCTCTCTGTCCCTTCTCACCACGATAACCGCACAGAATATTATCTTTTACTGTCATTGTCGGAAACAATGCATAATTCTGAAACAGGTACCCAATCCGACGCTCCTGCGGCTTCAAATTGATTTTCTTTTCTGAGTCAAAAACTGTTCTTCCTTTGATTACGATTTTGCCTCTGTCCGGCGTCTCAATTCCTGCGATACAACGAAGTGTCATACTCTTTCCACTTCCAGATGCACCGAGGATTCCAGTTGCTGATGTATTGCTCTCAAACACTGACTTGAGAGAAAAGCCTTTAAAATTCTTTTCTATATTTACCTGTATTGCCATCAGATCCACCTTCTACTCTTCATGCCCCGCCCTGAGACAATATTGATCAGTGCCACGATCACAAACGAGATCACTACGATTACCACAACCCAGAACCCGGCTATATCATAATTTCCAGCCGAAGTTTCTGCTGCAATTGCAACGGACACTGTACGAGTCTTACCAAGAATGTTTCCTGCAAGCATGGAAGTCGCTCCATACTCACCAATTGCTCTTGCAAATGCCAGAACAGTTCCGGATGCAATTCCCGGCGCAGCCGCCGGAACGATCACTTTCCAGAAAATTCTGCGATCACTCATTCCCAGTGTCTGTCCTGCATAGATCAGATTCACATCCACCTGTTCAAAAGCAGCCCTTGCATTTCGGTACATCAGTGGAAATGCAATCACTGCAGCAGCGATCACGCAGCCTTTCCATGTCTGTACCACTTTAAAATCAAAATTCTCCATGAGAAATTTTCCGAAAGGTCTCCTGAGACTGAAGATCAACAGCAAAAAGAAACCAGCAACTGTCGGCGGAAGCACCAGTGGCATAGTCAGGATTCCATCCCATATTGCTCTCGATACCGGCTTCATCTTCATAATCTTACGTGCACAGAAAATTCCCAGAAAAAAGGCAATTGTCGTAGCCACTGCTCCGGTCTTTAAAGAAATCCACAATGGACTCCAGTTTATTTCCTGTAAAAATTCCATTCTTTTCTTTCCTTTTGTATGTACAAAAAGGGGCTGACATATATGCCGCCCCTTTTATATGTAATCGATAATTATTTAGCTTCTTCTGCAGTATCTGTTTCTTCGATTTTGTCTTCCTTTGCATCTTCTGCAGTTTCTTCTTTCTTATCATCTGCTTTATATGCGGCAAACCCATACTCTTCAAATACTTTCATGGCATCATCCGTCTGCAGGTACTCAAGAAATGCATCTGCAGCAGCTGCTTCTTCGTCAGATGCCTCTGCGTCTACAGTAAGTCCCACCGGATAAAGAACCGGTGTTTCCAGAGAACCTTCCGGAGCTTCTGCGATAACATCTACTTTGTCTGCAACGGATGCAGCATCTGTTGCATAAACGATACCGATTTCGTTACTTCCCTCGCTGACAGATGCAAGCACATCTGTTACATTCTTGCCTTCATTGATCTCCATCTTGTTAACATCGTCTTCGATGCCAAGGTTTTTGAAGATTTCACGGGAATACTGTCCAACCGGTACATCCTCGCCCGCAAGCGCAATGTTCTTCGCATCTGTGATATTTTCGAAACCTGTGACTTTTGTTTCGCCATCCTTTGGTTTGATCAGAACAACTTTGTTCTCCAGGAGATCTACCACAGAGTCTTTCTTGGCCAGTTCCTCATCTACCAGCGCATCCATCTGTTTGGTTGCTGCTGAAAAGAAAATATCACATCTGGAACCTTCTTCGATCTGTGTCTGTAATGTACCTGAACTGTCTGCATTGAAAAGGATATTAACATCCGGATACTCTTCATTAAAATCTTTCTGGATCTCATCCATTGCATTTGCAAGGCTTGCTGCAATAAATACATACAGATCACCACTTGCATCCTCTGTTGTTGCAGCCTGTACACTTCCTGCACTCATTCCTGCTGCCATAACGCCAGCCAGCATTACAGTTAATATTTTTTTCTTCATGAATATATCTCCCTTCTTTTCTCTCAAATGTTGTTCAATATTCATGCTAATATTTTAACTGTAATAAAAATTCAAATCAATTTAACAGCTGCAATTTGCAATAGAAATTTTTTATAGAACCTCAAAATATTTTAGTAGTTCCAGTCATCACTGCCACTGTCATAGGAATCTGAATCATTTCCCTCATCAACATAATCATCGCTTCCGTCATCATAGTCGTCACTGTCATCATAGCTGCTGCCATCATCATAACTACCGTTATCCGAAGAACTACTGTCATCACTGCTGTCGTCACTGCTGTCATCACTGCTGTTGTCATAGCTACTACTGTCCGAAGAGCCACTGTCATAACTACTGTCATCGCTACTGTCATCGCTACTGTCATCACTACTGTAAGTTTCTGTATCACTGTCATCGGATTCATCAGAGGATGCTGTCTGCTGTGAGTTGCCCTTTGTATCTTTTTCAGACTTGTCTGCAAGACTTGTGTATGTAAGATATGCTGTGGAGCTTTCTTCATCATAAGCAAGAGATGCTTTTTCCATATCACTGAGATCAATGCTGTAAATCTGGTAAACATCTCCTTTTGCAGTAACGATCTTCATATCATATACAGTTGTAGTTGTTGTATCTGTTGATTCATCTGTACTGTCTGAAGAAACAGCTGTGTCATCCGGAGTATAGAACATCTGTACCTGTTCAGATGCTTTTACAGAAGCTTCTGCCGGAATCAGGTTCTTGCCCCAGTCATCTCCGCCGGATGTCATCAGATAGATTTCTCTCAGATCATCCTGCAGACCATTGGTCATATAAATATATTTCGCCTGAGAAGTCTTAACTCCAATCACTTTCGGAGCCGGTGTGGATGTCGGTACCGGTGTTACTGTTACCGGAACTTCTGTCGGTGTCGGTGTTGCTGCCGGAGTCGGTGTCACTTCAACAACCGGTTTTGAAGAACCACATCCTGTAAAGGTAAGTATCATTGTCATGCCAAGTACGAGCATTATATGTTTTGCTTTCATTATTTACCATCCTCTCCGGTCTGAAGACCGTTCTATTTCATTTTTTATTTTCTATAGTTCTTTTTATTATCCCATGTATGCTCTTAAAAGTCAAATCAGTGTTCATAAGTCAATATTCCGCGAGGTGTTTTGTCATATATATGACAAAATCCCGAGACATACAGGTCAAAATGCCATCACCGTAGGTGATTTAAAATGCATTTTGGCCAAGTGCTGTGAACGGAGTGAACAGCAACTAAATCAGGCTGCCATAACAATATTTTACAGCAGCCTGGTCAGAATTTGATTCATTTCTATATTCAATTATCCAAGGAAATTTTTTCCTACAAAATAGCCCAGCACAAGAACACCAAGTACGATACGATACCAGCCAAAAGCCTTGAAATCATGTTTCTTAATATATCCCATCAGGAATTTGATGGCGATAATAGAAACAAAAAATGCAACCACAACGCCGGTGACCAGTGTAAGAACCTCTGCCGGAGTGAATGTGAAGCCGAATTTTACCAGTTTCAGCAGACTCGCTCCGAACATAACCGGAATTGCCAGAAAAAAGGTAAATTCTGCTGCAACCGTTCTTGAAGTACCAACAAGGATACCTCCAATAATCGTGGAACCGGAACGGGATGTTCCCGGAATAACAGATAATACCTGAAAAATACCAATCTTGAATGCCGTGGTAAAACTCAGATCTTCAAGAGATGTACAGATTGGTTTTCTTCGTTTATTGTAATTTTCTATAATGATAAAAATCACACCATACACGATCAGGGCAATTGCAACCACTACATAGTTATTAAATTTCTCTTCAATATAATCATTGAACGGAAGTGCAATCACGATCGTTGGAATACATGCTACCAGGATCTTAAACCACAGGATCCATTTGTCCTTATCACAGAACTTCTCCACAAAAGTCAGCACAATGCGAGAAAACGGATTCTTACGTGCAATCTGTGCTTTTTTCTTCTTGGGTATCTGTCGTATGTAAAATGGCCACAGCTTACTCCAATACAGGACAACAACCGCAAGGATTGCCCCCAGCTGAATGACTACCAGAAAAAAATCCTTAAATTCTGTGGTCATATCCATCTTGATAAACTCATCTACAAGGATCATATGACCGGTACTGCTGATTGGAAGCCACTCAGTAATACCCTCTACGATGCCGAGGATCACAACTTTTATAAACTCCAAAACACTCATGTTTCTTTTCCTCTCTGTTTTATTTTTCATGTATCAGTATATTACAGTTTCGGTGGTTCGTAAACCTTTCCATACATTTTAATTCAAAGTTTAAGTTTTGGTTAACTTTTCTTTTCTGCAACATACAAGACCGGAGAAACTTCTGCAGCTTCTCCGGTCAGTAAATCATTTTTATTCGATTATCTGCTTGCGATCGTTGCAATATCGATCAGTGTCAGATTGTGAAGGTCTGTATTCTCAAGACTGGTTACAAGTGCCTCTGCGGTGTCCAGACTGGTAAGGACATTAACGCCTGTCTCAATCGCATTTCGACGAATCACGAAACCGTCTTTCTGATGTTCCACACCCTGTGGAGGTGTATCAATAACAACATCGATCTTATGTCCCAGAATAAGGTCCATAAGGTTCGGCGCCGGCTGTTCCAGTTTGTTAGTACGGATTGCCTTGATTCCATTTTCTTTGAGGACTCTTGCTGTGCCTCTTGTTGCATAGATACGGTATCCAAGTGCCTCAAAACGCCTTGCGATCGGAACAACTTCCTGCTGATCTTCATCTTTGACAGTGATGATCATGTTCTTATACTTCGGAAGTTTGATTCCGGCTCCGATAAATGCTTTGTACAGAGCTTCGTTGAAGTTCTCTGCAATACCAAGACATTCACCTGTGGACTTCATCTCTGGTCCAAGGCTGATATCAGCGCCACGGATCTTCTCGAAGGAGAATACCGGCATCTTGATCGCGATATGTTTTGCTTCCGGCTGAAGCCCTGGCGTATATCCCATATCTTTGAGTTTGTATCCAAGGATCACTTTCGTTGCTAACGGTACGATCGGGATTCCGGTTACCTTACTGATGTATGGTACTGTACGGCTGGAACGCGGATTTACTTCGATAACATATACTTCTTCGCCACATACAATAAACTGAATATTGATCATACCAACTACATGAAGTGCTTTTGCAAGACGACGTGTATACTCAGCAATTGTATCTTTTGCTCTCTGGCTGATCGTCTGTGCCGGATATACGGAAATACTGTCTCCGGAATGGATACCAGCACGTTCAATATGCTCCATGATACCAGGAATCAGGATATCCTCTCCATCACAAACTGCATCGACTTCGATTTCTTTACCCATCAGGTATTTGTCAACCAGAATCGGATGTTCCTGTGCAATCTGATTGATGATTCCGATATATTCCTCTACATCCTCGTCACTGACTGCAATACGCATGCCCTGTCCACCAAGAACATAGGAAGGACGAACAAGTACCGGATATCCTAACTCGTTGGCAGCCTTTTTAGCTTCCTCTGCTGTGAATACAGTCTGTCCCTTCGGTCTCGGGATCTCACATTTTTCAAGGATCTCATCAAAGAGCTCACGGTCCTCTGCAGCATCAACATCTTCTGCAGATGTTCCAAGGATCTTGACTCCCATCTTCATCAGTGCTTCTGTAAGCTTGATGGCAGTCTGTCCACCGAACTGCACAACTGCTCCGTCCGGTTTTTCAATATTTACGATGTTCTCCACATCTTCCGGTGTCAATGGCTCGAAATACAGCTTATCTGCAATATCAAAGTCTGTGCTGACAGTTTCCGGGTTATTGTTTACAATAATTGTCTCATAGCCTTCTTTTTTGAATGCCCATGTACAATGTACAGAACAGAAGTCAAATTCGATACCCTGTCCGATACGGATCGGTCCAGAACCAAGAACAAGAACTTTTTTCTTATCATGGGCAGCAACTGCTTCATTTTCTGTATCCGGGCCGCCATACACAGAATAGTAATATGGTGTTGCGGCAGCAAACTCAGCTGCACAGGTGTCTACCATCTTGTAAGCTGCTGTGATCTTATAACCCTGACGGAGAGCTTTGATATCTGCTTCTGTTCTTCCGCAAAGATTTGCGATCACATAATCCGGGAATTCCATGCGTTTTGCTTCAAGAAGAAGTTCTTCTGTAAGCGGCTGTGTCTTCAGAGCCTGTTCCATCTCTACCAGAATTGCAATTTTGTCAATAAACCATCTGTCGATCTTAGTGATTCTGTGGATATATTCTTTGGAAATATCTCTTCGGATTGCCTCCGCAATCTTCCAGATACGACGGTCATCTACAACTGCCAGTTCTTCAATCAGTTCATCCTCATCCAGGCCTGTGAAGTCATAGGACATCAGGCTGTCTACATGCTGCTCCAGAGAACGGATAGCTTTCATAAGTGCACCTTCGAAATTATGGCAGATACTCATAACCTCACCGGTAGCTTTCATCTGTGTGGTCAGTGTACGTTTTGCTGTGATAAATTTATCAAATGGCAGACGCGGGATCTTAACGACACAGTAGTCCAGCATCGGCTCGCA
>ERZ779888.1366-NODE-1366-length-24545-cov-4.978481_pt1 | contig 24545 bp, 18 predicted proteins | sample MGYA00511245_ERZ779888 | MGnify/ENA primary metagenome ERZ779888 (study PRJEB29588, sample SAMEA2155255) | human gut metagenome | biome: human gut; feature: human-associated habitat; material: faeces | place: Denmark | collected 2008/2010 ...
GTTTAACTTTGGCTAATCGTATTATATCCTTAAATAAAATATTTTATATATAATAGCATACGCATACGCAAAAAGTCAACAACATAAAGCCTTTCCCGGACAAAGCACGTCGCGTTATAGTGAAGTGTGAATAGTTATGGCAAAGAAAACAGGAAATAACAGAACCACCGTATAAAGCCTTTCTCGTTGTAGAGAGAATAGGCAAATTACAACCACCATATTAAAGCCTTCCCCTTGGGGGAAAGGTGTCGGTGAAACCGATGGATGAGGGGTTGACAACGCAGTAAACTTTTGTCGTGCGATATACTTATACAAGCACTACACTTGTTGCGTAATGAGATGCAACGCTCGGCGTTGCTTGCGTATAGGGATGCAACGTCCCACGTTGCCGTCCCACGTTGCCGCTCGGCGTTGCCGTCCCACGTTGCGCCGGTTATTTATCGTTGGGTTTATCGGTTTTACGAAAGGAGCAACCGTTGCGGAAAAAGGGGTTGCAGCGGCAACCGTTGTGTTTTTTTGGGGATAGAACGGCATATAAGGCAAGAAAAAACCAAACGGTAAGGAGAAAGAGTGCGACGAAGTCAACGATTTTCATTGTTATAATCCCCCTATCAAGGTGATGGCGGAGTAAAAAACAAACGCAACGGCATATGCGGTAAGACATTGATTTGCGGCAATCAACGCCGCTTTCAGGGGCGAGCGGAGTTCTTTGCCGATCGCGGAAATCGCCGCTGCGCAAGGAGTGTATAAAAGGACGAAAAGAAGGAACGAGTACGCGCTCGCTAAGGTGAACGCGCTCGATATTCCGTCGGGGTAAAGTATGCCCATAGTACCTACGACCGCTTCTTTCGCCGTGAACCCCGCTACGAGAGAAGCGACTATTCGCCAGTCGCCTAAACCGAGCGGACGGAACAACGGAGAAAGGAAATCGCACAGATAAAACAAAACGCTTTCTTCCGCGTTTTCGGTAAACGTAAAAGACGGATCGAACGAGCGCATCGCCCATATCGATACCGAGGCGATAAATATCGCGCTGAAAGTTTTTCCGACGTAGTCTTTCGCTTTGTCCCACATTAGTCTAACAACGTTTTTGGGTGACGGAAAACGGTAGTTAGGGAGTTCCATAACGAACGGTACCGGTTCGCCTTTGAACTTCGTCGATTTGAGAAAGAGCGCGAAAATCACGCCGCAAAGTATGCCTATGAGATATAAAGAAAACGTGACTAAGCCCTTATATTTCGTAAGACAAGAGGCGCAAAAAAGAGCGTAAACGGGGAGTTTTGCCGAACACGACATAAACGGCAAAAGCATTATCGTCATTTTTCTCTCCCTGTCGGACGGAACAGTTCTCGTACTCATCACTGCAGGCACGGTGCAGCCGAAACCTATAAGCATAGGAACTATGCTCCTGCCGGACAAGCCGATTTTCGTAAGCAGTTTGTCGGACACGAACGCAATCCGCGCCATATACCCCGTGTCTTCGACGAGCGACAAAAAGAAGAACAAAGTAAGTATGTACGGCAAAAACGCAAGCACGCTTCCTACACCCGAAAAAACGCTGTTTTTTACCAAAGAAACGAGAACTTTGCTCGCTCCGTGCGTTTCCATAGCGGATACGCATACCGTTTCCAGTTCGTCTATTCCGAGTTGCAACAGATCTTCGAAAAATTTCCCTATCAGTTCGAACGACAGCAAAAATACGGCGAGCATAACCGCAATAAAAATCGGTATCGCCGCATACTCGTTTGTTAAAACGCGGTCTATTTTGTCGCTGCGGCTTTTGGCAAGGCTTTTCCCTTTCGTGAAAGTTTGTCCGACGAAATTTTCTATTTGAGAATAACGTATATCGACAAGCAAAGCGTACCTGTCGGTTTTAGCGAAATTTTCCGCATTCTTTATTATTTTTTCCGTTTCGACTTTTTCTGCGTCCGACAAAATTATCGGATTTTCGCCGCTTATTATCGACGTCGCAACGTAAGTCGGAGATAAACCGTTTTTATTCGCATTTTCCTTTACGACGTCGCAAACCGCCGAAACGAACGAGTTTTTCGGATAAATCAAGTCGCCGGGATAAATTTTCTCGCCGGGAATAATCCGACCGCGAGAAAGGTTTTCGGCGGCGTGTTTTTCTACGGTTTTTTTTGCGACGGAAACGAGTTCTTTAATCCCCGTTTTTTTAAGCGCACTGACGGGAACGACTGGTACGCCGAGAAGAGAAGACAGTTTTTCCGCGTTTACGGAAACGCCGTTTTTCTCCGCTTCGTCAATCATATTCAGCGCGACGATTACGGGTATGCCTAGTTCGAGAAGTTGAAGAGTAAGATAAAGGTTGCGTTCGGGGTTGGTTGCGTCCACGACGTCGATTATTCCGTCCGGGCGAGAGTTAAGAAGATAATCCCCGGCGAGTTTTTCTTCGGCGGAATACGGGAAAAGAGAGTAGATCCCCGGCAGATCGACGACGGTAAACCCGTATTTTTTCGATTTGCCGCTTTTTACGTCCACCGTCACCCCGGCAAAATTCCCCACATGGCGATTAGAGCCGGTTAAAACGTTGTAGAGCGTGGTTTTTCCGCAGTTGGGATTGCCGCTTAGCGCAAAAATCATAGGCGCACAGAGATCCGTCCTGCGTCGGAAAGGCGCAAAGACAAAACGTATCCGCGCACTCCGATTTGCACGGGATCACCGCCGGGAGCAAACTTAACGACGGTGATTTTCGTTTTCGGAGTCAATCCCATATCGAGTAAACGACGACGAAAAATTTCGCCGCCGCCCACTGCGACTATCGTCGCGGTTTGTCCGATTTTTAAGTCGTTTAACGTCAGATTATCCTTTTATAAAAAGATTTTATTCGCCGATAAGGTCAAAAATTACTATCGAACGGAATTCGTCCGGGTTGTCTTCGGGAATAACGTAAAATTCAAGGTGAAGTTCCGCTCCGTCAAAGGAGAGCGTTTGCAGATATCTCTTTATTTCTTCCGCGTCGACGAATTCGGACTTGTCGAAACGGATTTCCGTGCAATACGTGCCGGCGCGTTTCGAACTCAAACTTTCAAAAAAGGCTTTAAGACTCGTTTCGTCGGAAGCAACCGAGAATTTGTCCGAATAGTTCGCGCTTGTCGTAGCGACGGGAACTTCGCCGTAAATATGCGCAACGTCCGTTCCTTCGGTGTACAGGTCGATAAAATCTTCGTCCGAGATAAACAGGTAATCGTAGTTTACCGCAGGTCGTCCGTCTACCGTCACCATTCCGCCGGCAACGTCCGCTACGTACCATTTTCCGTCGACGTAAACTTTGTTAAACGTGTGCGTAGAGCCGAGAGCGTAAGCGGTTGCGGTAACGCACGTTATACCCGCTATGCGACAGAGAGCGGCGTACGCTTTGGCTATGCCTACGTCCGTGCTTGCGTGATTGCCGGTAAACACGCTTTCTACCTTGAAAGCAACGTAGCGGTACAGTTCGCTGTTGCCGACCGTGCCGTAAAGCGTATCTATCTGCGGATCCAAAGCGGTGTTCAGCGCAATATAATCGAAGAACGCCACCGCCTTTTCTTCGTCCGTCATCTGCGAATTCGTGACGCGTACCACGACGTTTTTGAGTATCTTATACAGATTAACCAAAGATTCGTCGCCGGGTACGGGGCGATAACCGCGTATCAGCATTTCTACGAGTTCGTCCGAAGTGCGAACCGTAACTTCGTCGAGCAAATCTACGGGCAGTCCGCTTACGTCCACGTCTTCGGATACGTCGGATACGTAACGCAAACTTTGCGAAGTTTCGCCCTTGGGAGTGGTAGTGTTTTTTAACGACGTATTGCCGTTAGGGAACATTATCGAAACTCTCACGCCTTCTTCCCGTTCGGCAAACTGAAGTCTGAACTCTGCTTTGTACGGAAGCACCGACGCCGCCCCGAAGAACAACTTCGCTATATCGGCGTAGTCGCCGTAAGAAGTAAGTTCGTCTTCGCTTAGTCCGTGCGGATAAATCGTTTCGTATCTCGCCGCGTAAGTAAACGGGATATACAGATTCGCCGAGAATGCGTCGTAGATTGCCGAGCCGTAAATTACCGTGGATTTCTGAACGTAAGTGTTCGTCGACGGACGGAACGCCGTAACGAACGACAAATACGAGATAAGATCGTTCATATCGGTGAAATAACCGTTTATCGCGGGCGCGTCCATAATTTTCGTTTCCGCTACCGTGTAAGAACGGGACGCGTTGTTGTAGCCGATTATCGAGAAGAACGGATACAGCGTTTCGCCGAACGCGGCAACGTGCGTTTTGTCGCTCGTTCCTTGCTCGTTCAGGCTCCCGTAATGAAGAGTAGGGGAGTACGAACCGTTCTTTTGCTTAACTCTTATGTCGAAAACGTCGTTCAAAGAAACCACGTCTTTGTCTATATAACAGAAATTGCTACCGAACCTCGAAGAGCCGGGATTTGCGCTGTCGATAAACGTTACTTCGCCGCTCTGCAACGTAAGTTCTATAACGTAAGCAGGAACAGGACCGTAATTGTTCCACTTAACGAACACCTGATAACCGTTGCCGCCGTTCCTGCCGCCGATACCTTCTACGGTAACGTCGCTTACCAAGGGATAATCCTTGTCGGACAAACGTTTTACGTCGCCGCTCGCGCTGAAAGGAAGAAGGCTTTCCGACGAAGAATAAGCGTATTCGTATCCGTCGCCGTAAACTCTGATTACGTCGCTTACGAGTTCGTAGGCTACGTTTTCGCCGCTAACGAGCGTGGTGGCAGGCACACCGCCTATGGACGCCGTTACTATCAGACGGAACGCTCCGCTTTCGTTAAGGGGCATAACGAGTTTTTTGCCGTTTTGTGTGTCGGCGTAAAGCGTTTTGTCTTTTGCGTCGTAATTACCGGACTCGTCGCAACGAACGACGTACCAGTGATAACTGTCGGGCGGTAATCCGTATTCGCGCGGAGAAGGGGAAACGACGAGAGTGTCGCCCACCGCAAATTTTTCCGCAGAGAAAGTGAACTTCTGCTGACTTACGAGATTGCCGTTTACGTCAAGCCCTTTCGCTATGAGCGAATAGTCGCCGGTCACGTTTATCCTTCTCGTAAGGTTTCTGTCGGTAAGGGAAGTAGTCGCTATTCTGACTTCGTTTTTCGCGTCGGAAGCAAACGACAAATCCCACGCGTAAGAAACTATCGTTGCGGACGCGTCGCCCGAACTTATGTCGAAAGTAACTTCATCGCCGTAGCGATAACCGTCGTACACCGCCGACAGGTTTTCGTAATTAAGTACGATGCCGTTAAATGCGTTGTGACAAGAAATAATATCGCTTTTAAGCACGACCGGATTGCCTTGCGCCGGACGAACGACTACTTTGATGTAATAACTGAGTTCGGTCGTGGCGGTGGGAATATGCGTGTACTGAAGTCTGTCTTCGTTGGAATCCACGCGCGCCGTTTCGCCGATATACCAGGATATTTCCGGGGACGGATCCACGTTTTCGCCGAGAATAAGCAAGGTAAAATCAATGGGAGTGTAGTTGCCGATGACCTGATTGAACGACGGATTGCCCGATACTTCGAGTTGATAATCGCCGGTTGCGTAAGAAACGAAAACTTCGAGATAGTTGGTTATCGTTTTACCGGTACGGGTGGTGCAGGTAGCCATAACCCGTGCGTATCCCACGCCCACGGGAGTAACCGTTCCGTCGGCGGTAACCGTGCAGATATTTTCGTTGGTGGAAGAAAAAGAGGCGTTTCTGCCGTCGATCGCGTGCGACGGTTTGTATACCGCGGATATTACCGCAGGCTTGCCGTTGTAGACGAGCGAAAGATTTTCTTCGGAAAAACCTACCGAAGAAACGGCGATGTCTTCCACTACTACGCTTACGGTAAGCGTCGCTTTGGAATTCGTCGTGCTTGTAACGGTAACGGGAACGACCGTTCCGTCCGTGACCTTGTGCGCGGTAAGCAAACCGGTTTCCGAAACGGTGAGATAACCGTGATAATCGGACGGAACGTAATAGACGAGTTTCTTGTTCGTCGCGTCGGCAGGTTCGGTTACGATATTGAGTTGTTTCGTACTCGGATCGCCCGAAGACGACATATAAATATTCGCCGAGCCGTCCGCAATGCGCAGGGATTTGACTTCGATATAGTCTTCGCCTTTAAACGAATTGTCGTTAAGAGAGCCGTTGCAGGCGCATAAAACGCACAAAAGCGTAACGACGATAACCGCCGTTAAAAAAAGAACTGTTATTTTTCCGTTGATTTTTCTCATCATACATAAATAATAATATAACTATTTATTTTTTTTGTCAATGCGCGTTATTCTTAAAATTGAATATTATTAAAGAAGACCTCCGAAAAGGAGGTTTCCGTAAATCTTAGCGTAAAGCGAGTTTTTTTATTCGTTTTCTTTTTCTTCTTCGACCGCAATCGCCGCCGCCGCTTCGCTTTTGTCGATTTCCGCGTTTTCCACTGCGGGAACGGCGTTTTCGCCGAGTGCGCCAAGTCCTGCGTCGGTGCCTTCGTTTTCGATTTCGGCGAGCGTTTCGCCGGCGAGAGCCGCCTGAGCCTGTTTGCGTTCGGCTATTTCGAGTTTTATTCTTTCGTAGGTTTCGTCGTTAAGAATGAACTTCTTTTTGTAAATAATCATCGCGATAAGGGTAAGCAAAGCCGGGATAAGGCACATCGCTATGAGAAGTCCGTTCTTTTTGGAATCGGGTACGCTTGCCAGCAGGTCGTTTACCTGTTCAAGCATTTGCTCGTTCGAGATTTCGTGGCGGCTCGCCTGTCTGTCGAGCGCGCTTATACCGTTGGTCACGCCGAGTACGCCTACGGCGAGATAAACCACCGTTACGAAAAGTTGTTGCAGAGCGGAGGACATTTTGGCGGTAAACGGACGAAGAGAGAAGATAAGACTTTCTTCGCGCTTGCCGGTTTTCCACTCGTTGTATTCGACGGTGTTCGATATGTTAAGGAACATCATATTGTAGTAGCAACTTTGCCCTAGGCACGCAAAGCCGTAAACGAACATCATCAGAATGAATTTAAGGTTGAACTTCATTCCGAGCACTTCGAAAAGGGGATCGCCGTTGGGGACGGCAAGACCCAGTACGAGCAACAAAGCGTATCCGCCCACGATAAAGCAACCGCCGGTGTTGATAAGACGCGTTCTGCCCATTTTCTTCATTAAAGCAGGAAAAAAGATGGTAAACAGTACCGTCATTATGCCGGCAAGAGCGGAGAAAACGGTGGTAAGAAGTCCGTCGTAACCGAAGTTGAAGTACACGTAAGTGGTAAGAAGTCCGCCGCCGATTACGCCCGTACCGATACTCACTATCGTCATAATCAAAGCCGCGTAAAGAAGTTGATCGTTGTTTTTAAGCACGCGGAACATATCCTTTACGGACAGTTTGGAGTCGTCGCTATTTTTAGCGGCGGGAGCGTTTTCGTCGGATTTGCCTTTGATTACTTCGGTGTGATCCTGAACGCCGAAGAAAGTGATAAAGGTAGAAATCATAAGGAATACGGCGCAGATTATCGAAATCCACATATACGCGCTGCGCGCGCTGCCGCCCAAAAATCCCGAATAAGTGGTCGTGAGAGCGGGGATAGCGATTAAGGCAAGACCGCCGCCGGCGGAAACCACGAGTTGGGTTACGGACGAAAGTTTGTTTCTGTCGTGAGTGTTACGCGCAAGGTGCGGAAGAAGCGCCCAGTAAGAAATGTCGTTCATCGTGTAGGTTATGCTGAACGCTAAATACATTACCGCAAGAAGAGCGATAAATCCCCAGCCGTCCGTCGGCAAAGAAAACAGCAAAACGATAACGATACAGGTAGTGACCGCTCCGATCATTATCCAGGGACGGAACTTGCCGAACCGCGTTCGGGTGTTTTCCACGATACCGCCCATAATCGGATCGTTTATTGCGTCGAAAATTCTCGCTACTATAATGATAACGCTTACGAAAGTGAACTGTAAGGCGCTGAGAGTTTTCGTAAAAAGTATAAACGAGATAAGGTTGGTTACGAAAAGGTTATAGGCAAAATCTCTGCCGAAAGTTCCGAGAGCGAAACACCAGAAGTTCCGCTTTGTGAGTAGTTGTTTTTCTTGCGCGAGTATACCGTCTGCGGCGTTAGAAGACATACGCACCTCCGTATTTATTTACGCAAGGAACGAAAAAGTCGTATTCATTCGTCGGTTGCGCTTATTCAATTATAAAACGCGTCGGGCGTTTTCGTCAATATCCCTTTTCGGAATAACTGTAAGAAATTTGTAAGAAAATAAAACGGAAAAGGTAAAACTCGGGGTGTTTAATGAAGTCAAGAATAAGGCGAGAGCCGAAGGAAGGACAATCGATGAAAATAGAAATTGCTAAGAAAAACGACAATAAAGAAGGTTTTTGCGCGGTGCTTACCGGCACGAGCGGGAATATGGGAAGAGAAACGCTGAAAGAAATAATGACGCTCGACTGCGTTAAAAAAGTTAAACTTCTTCTTACAGAAAGACCGAAAAACACTGTTTACGCCGCGCGTCTTAAAAGAAGATACGGCGAAAAAGTGGAAATTTATCGCGGAAGTCTTGCGGACGAAAGTTTGTGCGAAAAACTCGTCGAAAAGAGCAATCTCGTAATAAATATGGCGGCGGTTATTCCCCCTAAATCGGACAAATTCTCCGACAAAAGTTACGAATGTAACGTGTTAGGAGTAAAAGCCCTCGTCGAAGCGATGAAAAAACGCGCGAAAAACGCCGCCCTTGTCCATATATCTTCGGTGGCGGTCTACGGCAACCGAACGATGAAAAACCCGTTCGGCAGAACGGGCGATCCCCTTATGCCGTCGCCGTACGACAACTACGCCTTGCATAAATGTATCGGAGAGCGTTTCGTAATGGAATCCGGGTTGGATTTCTGGTGTGTGATAAGACAAACCGCAATGCTCCACGAAAACATTATGAAAGCGAATATAAGAGACGGACTGATGTTTCATACCCCCCTTAACGCTCCGCTCGAATGGGTGACGGCAAGGGACAGCGGCGTGCTGATGAAACGCATAGCCGAAGCGGTCGCAAACGGCAAAGCCGAACCGATAAGAAGAAAAGTTTTCAATTTAAGCGGCGGCAGTCAAAATAGACTTACGGGCTACGAAACTTACGCTCAAGGATTCTCAATCATAGGCGGTACGCCCGAAAAGTTTTTCAAACCGAACTGGTTTGCGACAAGGAATTTTCACGGAATGTGGTTTTACGACAACGAACTCGAAGACCTGTTCCATTACCAAAACGACACGACGAAATCGTTCTGGGCGGATATGCAGAGAAAGCATAAACTGTATTCCCTTGCGAAAATTTTTCCGCCGGAAACCTTATCGAAAATCGTTTTTAACCCCCTTCTCGACGACGAGAACGCTCCGACCGGATGGATTAAGGACAGAAAAATCGGCAAGGTAAACGCTTATTTCGGAAGTTTCGAAAAAGCGAAAGAATTGTCCGAAGAGTGGGACAAAACTTTCGTTTGGTGTAAACAGGACGGTTACGAAGAGAGCAAAACCGACGCTTACGCGGAAGAACACGGACTGTTTCTCGACCACGGCTACGACGAAAGCAAACCTATGGAAGAATGGGATATAGAAGATATGAAAAAAGCGGCGGAGTTCCGCGGCGGAAAATGTTCGTCCGTTTCGATGGTTAAAGGCGACGCATACGCTCCGCTTAAATGGGTTTGTCACGACGGACACGAGTTTACGGCGACGCCCTACACAGTGCTTAAAGGCGGACACTGGTGTGACGAGTGCGAAAAGAAAGAAAATTATTCCGAACAAGCGAAATATTCGCGTTTTATGGCTCAGGTAGTCAATGCTGACTAAATTAAAGGAGATAAAAATGAGATACGATTTTTACGTTTTCAGCGGAACGGGCAATACCCGTAAAGTATGCGAAAAAATAAAAGAAACTTTGGAAAGAGAAGGGAACAAATGCTCGTTTAACCGCATAGCGCGCGGAGAAAACGCAGTGGAAAAAATCGACGGCGAACTCGTAATCGGTTTTCCGGTACACGCGTTTAACGCTCCGGCTCCGGCGGAAGAATTCGTTAAAGAACTGCCGGATGCGACGGACGGAAGAAAGACGTATTTGTTTGCGACCAGCGGAGAACCGCTTAAACTCAACGACTGCGCTTTCGTAAAAATAAGCCGAGTTCTCGAAGAAAAAGGATACGACGTTTGCCTTACCGAGCGGTTCGTAATGCCCTACAACATTATTTTCCGTCACAGCGACGAAATGGCTGCCAGAATGTGGGCGGCGGCGGAAAAAGGCGCGATAAACGCAGCGTACGAAATGATAAACGGCGAAAAAAACTTGGTAAAAACGAGTTTAACCGAGCGCGCGGCGAGCGGAGCGTTCAGGATAGAACACGCGGCGATGCCCCTGATAGGAAGAAGTTTTGCGGTGACGGACGGTTGCGTCGGGTGCGGTGCGTGCGCTAAGGTTTGTCCGCAAAAAAATATCGTTATTAAAGACGGAAAGCCTTGTTTCGGCAAAGACTGCGTCGGGTGTATGGGTTGCGCTTTTTCCTGTCCGACCGATTCGATAAGGACGGGCGTGCTTAACGCCTGGAGAGTAAACGGCAAGTACGATTTTGGCGCAGAGCCTGCCAAAGACGAGGAGATTTGCAAGTATCTCCGCAAAACCTATCTTAAATATTTTCAAAATGCGGAAAGTGTGATAAAATAGCGATCGGAGAGATTGCTTATGATAAAAAGAACGAAAAAAGCGTTGGTTATAGTCGCTTGCGGAGTGCTTCTCAATATTGCGCTTGCGCTTACGAAACTGTTCGTCGGGTTAAAGACGAACAGTCTTTGTATTTTGCTCGACGCGACGAACGGTTTTATCGACACGTTCACGTCGGTCGTAGCGGTTATTGCCTTTGCGTTATCGGCGAAACCGAGAAGCGAGCGGTATCCGTACGGAAACGGCAGAGCGGAGTACGTCGCCGGGTTTATCGTCAGCGCGGCGGCTACCGTTATGGGCGGCATTTTCCTTCTCGATTCGCTTAAACGTATTTCCTTGCCCGAACCGGTCTGGTTCGGTTGGGAGAGTTTCGTTCTCGTTTCGGTGGGAATAGCGGTTAAACTCGGAATGGCGATAGGGTACGAACTTTTTAACAAGTCGATTAATTCAAGCACGTTCCGCGCGCTTGCGGCGGACAGTTTTCTCGATATAGGAATCACTGCGGCTACGCTTATTTCTTTTACGCTTTCGTCCCGACTCAATTACGCCATGGATTCGATATTCGGTATCGTGATGAGCGTAATCATTATAATAACGTCGGTTAAGATGGTAACGGACAATCTCGGCGTGCTGAGCGGATCGAAGAGTTGCGCCGCAGAAAGAGAAACCGTGATAAACGCGTGCAAAGAAAGCGTTTTGATTATAGAGATCGTAAAAATCAGGCTTCACGACTACGGATACAGAGCGTGTTACGGTACGGTTTTCGTAGTAGGGGAAGACGGAAAGAGCAGGGAAGAACTTATTTCCGAGTGCGACAGACTGCGCGCTTTTCTGAAAGAAGAAACGGGCGCGGATATAGATTTCGTCCTCGCGGAGAAAAGCGCGGAAAATTCTTAGTATAATTTTACCGCCCGCGTATTTTTTTATAAAGCGGATTACGCGGCAAGCGGTTTGGATTTACGCATTTCAAGTTTGGTTTTCGCGTCGATTTTGTACCAGAACATAGGTATCATACTTAAAAGAATCGATATACCGAGCATACCGAAGTAAGCGAAAGCGACGATAGTTTGCATTTTGTCGGTTATCGCTTCGGGGGGGGAAGAGAACCGACGTAACCGCTTGCGCCCACGATAAAGATACCCACGGCGACGGAAAGGGCGTTGCTTAATTTGTCGGACATACTGAGTATTGCGAATTGCAGTTCTTCGGTGCGTTTACCCGTCTGCCATTCTCTGTATTCCACTATATCGCCGGTCATTACCAAAGGAAGAAAACCGTTCGGTCCGAAAGAAAAACAGATTGGGAACCGATAAATAAGTATAGCCCATACCGAGCGGAAGATTTTTCCGCCGACGGCGTAAAGAACGAAACTCGTAAGAGCGACAACCGCGCCGAACACTGCGAAAACGATAAAAGTTTTCTTTTCGCCCCATTTTTTATTGATCGCGGATACCGTGAGCAAAATTATAGTCGAACTTACCGCACTCATCGCGCCGACGAGCCGGGCAAGGTTTTCGCCTGCGGCGACGTAACGGAACGAACCTATGGTTACGTCCACTCCGTCGCGGATCATTACCGCCGCCTGAACGGCTATACCCATCTGAATGTTTCTGCCGAATCCGAGCATAAAGGTAAGAAAAAGGATAAAAATCATTTGTTGCTTTTAAGTTCGGCAAACATTTCTTTTATCGTGGCGCGTTCCGAGTTTTTGTTCGCTACGTTTTCTTTAACTTTGATATCCATAAGAAGGTGGAGAGAAAAACCTACTACGAGAATAAACAAAGCGGTGATAAGGTATTCTTTTTTGCCTATGCCGTCGCTGCCCGTTATCAGACAAATCACCGGTACGATCAGACCGGGAGCGGAGAGCGCGACGCTTCGGAAAATGTCGGCTAAGTTTGCCACGCCGTTTCTTTCGTTTGCGTCGGGGAGATCAAGGACAAAAGCCCCTGCGACGGTATGTCGGCGAAACTCATCGCCACGTTCCGTAATACGGTAACGAACGAAACGTAAACGTACATTCCGGCTTTTGACGAAAACGGAATAAAAACGAACATAATCGTGGACAAAATCGCCAAAAGAAACGCGCTTATGGACACGAACGGCCGCATTTTGCCGCCTTTAAGGTTGCTTCCGTAGATAACGTTGCCGATGATGAAATCCGCCGGTCCGCCGATTATTTTCGCGGCGAGAATTATCGCCGCCACGACCATAAGGTTCGCTCCGTAAACCGACGTATAAAACTGTGCCTGATAGGAATTTACGTAGCCGATAAACAGTTGTAAACCGAAAATGCCGAAAGCGTAAAGCAACAGATTTTTCGTGGTGAGAATTTTCGCCGATTTTTCCTTTTTTATCGTAAATTCGTCCTCTTGCCGAGTAAAAAAATATTGTATAAAGTATACGACAAAACCGCGGTTTTTGCAACAAGGAAAATAATGCTTGATTGTCGCGCGCCCGATGTGGTACAATGCGTTACGGTGATAAAATGATACTGAAAAAAATAACCACGGTTTCTCCCGTGGAAAACGGAGAAAAAGCGTTTTTCGACGGCGGCGTTTTGACGCCGGACGGCATAACGGTCAAAGCGGGAGAAAAGGTGAGTTTTGCGACGTTTTTTAACGCAATCGACGCAGAATTTTTGAAAGAAAACACTTTGGTAAACGAAGTGCGGTTCGTAATGGAGTTTTCCGGAAGAGCGGAAACCGCCGTTTATCGGTGCGTCGGCACGGGTAAAATCAAAAAAGGAGAAACAAGTTACCGCACCGAAAGGGTGGCGGCAAGCGTCGGCATAAACTCGTGTTCGGTCCCGGCAGGCACGGCGCGCGGCGGAATTCTTCTCGCCGTCGTAAAAGCGGAAACCGACGTCGTGATCCGCTCCGCCCATTGGGAATGCGACGATTCCTGCGCGATTAACCCCGTAAAACCCGGGTTCGTGATATGCACTTACAAACGGGAAAACGACGCCATGCGCAATGCGGAAACCCTTTGTTCCGCTTTGGAAGGAACGGACTTCCATGTGTTCGTGGTAGACAACGGCAATACCTTAAACAAAGACGCTTTGCCGGAAAAAGCAACCCTTATATCGAGTAAAAACTTAGGCGGTAGCGGCGGTTTTTCCCGCGGTATGCTGTCCTGCCTGTCTTCGGGCGACACCCACGTTTTTCTAGCCGACGACGACGCCGTTTTATGCGGCGAAACCGCGCGGTACGCAGTCAATCTTCTTACCCTTCTCAAAAAAGAAAAAGCGGATATTTCTTTGGGCGGCGCGATGTTTTCTCTGTCTGACCCCACCGTCGTTTACGAGCAAGGCGCATATTTCGGAAAACTTAGATTACGGCTGCCGAAACACAACATTCAGACTACCCGAACGGGCGGTTTAACTGCATGCATGGCAAAAGCGAACGTCAACTACTGCGGTTGGTGGTTTTGCGCGTATCCGACGAAAACGCTCAGAACAAACGGACTGTCGCTGCCCCTTTTCATTAAGTACGACGACGCGGAATTCGGGTTAAGAAACGAACTCGCGTCGCCGACCGTTTTCCCTTTGGGAATCGGCGTATGGCACAAGGATTTCGAAACAAAACTCACGCCCGAAACGTATTATTATCTGAGAAGAAACAGCCTTATCGCGCTTGCGTGCAACGGCAAGGGAAGCGCGTTTGCCGCAGAGTGTCGGCTTTGGGGAAGTTTCGTTAAGTTTATCGGAAAAGGAAAGAGAGAACTCGCTTTCGTCATAGACGGAACACGCGATTATCTGTGCGGTCCGTCTTTTATCGACAAAGTAGATCAAACGAAACTCAACGCGGGGTTAAAAACCCGTCATAACGGCAGGATAAGCGGTTTGGGGCTTTTCTTCAGAACGTTTGCGCTCGGAGTAAAAATAGTTTTCCTTTCGCATAAAGTCAACGCGGAGTTTTTCGAAGAAAGGGACGCTCTTTGCTCGGTTCGGGCGTGGGAAGAGCGGTTCGGTTTAAGCGAAAACGAAGAATAGAAAGACGCGGATACGTCCGTGAGCGCGCGTGTATTTGACACGCGCGTGTTTTTTTGCTATATTTATGTACGAAGTAAATAAAAGGAGCATAACGAAATGAGTTATAAAGAAACTGCCTCGGCCACGAACGCCGTGGCGATAGAAATGGAAGACGGAAAGCAGATTATCGTCGAACTCGACGAAAAGAACGCGCCGATTACCGTAAAGAACTTCAAAAATCTCGTAGAAAAGAAGTTTTACGACGGACTTATTTTTCACCGCGTAATATCCGGGTTTATGATACAGGGCGGCGACCCGACCGGTACGGGTATGGGCGGCAGCAAAGAAACGATAAAGGGCGAATTCGCGCATAACGGAGTAAACAATCCCATATCTCACGAAAGGGGCGTTATTTCTATGGCGAGAAGTATGATGTACAACAGTGCGTCAAGTCAGTTCTTTATCTGTCACGCGGACGCGTCCTTCCTTGACGGCGATTACGCCGCTTTCGGCAAAGTCGCGGAAGGAATGGACACCGTTGACGCGATAGCGGCGGTCCCCACTTCGCGCGGCGACAGACCCGTTAAAGACCAAAGAATGAAACGCGTTTATTTCGTAGAAAAAGCGTAAATCGTCGAATATAAGGAGAAAAGAATATGACCGATATGGATATTTTGCGTTCGAAACACGGTTTCGTGTGTGATATGGACGGAGTTATTTACCACGGAAACCAACTTTTGCCCGGTGTAAAAGATTTCGTGGAATGGTTGCAAAAAAACGACAAAAGATTTTTGTTTTTAACCAACGCAAGCGGAAAATCCCCCAAAGAACTTCAACGTAAACTTCACAGAATGGGGCTGGAAGTAGCGGAAGAAAACTTCTACACTTCGGCGCAGGCGACGGCTAAGTTTTTGGCGAAACAAGCGCCCGGCTGCAGCGCGTACGTTATCGGAGAACCCGGATTGTACAACGCTATCTACAACGCCGGGATCACCCTTAACGACGTCGACCCCGACTACGTCGTCGTGGGAGAAACGTTTAACTACAATCTCGATTGTATGTGCAAAGCGATGAGAATGGTAGAACGAGGAGCAAGGCTTATCGCGACCAACTCCGACCTTACTTACCCCGACGAAGGCGGAAACGTGCCTGCGTGCAGAGCGCTTGTCGCACCGATAGAAATTACAACGGGGCGTCAAGCATATTATATAGGTAAACCGAATCCGCTTATGATGCGCACGGCGTTGCATATGCTTGACAGCCACTCGGGCGACAGCGTTATGATAGGCGACAGAATGGACACCGACATCATCGCCGGTATAGAATCCGGTATGACGTCCGTTCTCGTGCTGAGCGGAGTTTCTACGAGAGAAACCATAAAACTTTTCCCGTACCAACCGAACTACGTATTAAACGGCGTGGGAGATATTCCGTCTTTACAATAAGTACCGCGCGTAATCGTCATACTTTTACGCGTTTACGAATAAAAAACAAAGGGAGAAACAAAAAATGAAACAAGGTAAAATCGTAATAAGCAACATAATTATGATGCTCATTTCCATTGCGGCAATCGTTACGCTACTAATCGGCAGTTTCTGGAAAATCCAGATGACGCTCCACGTCAACGGAGAAACGCTGTCGGAATTGCAGGGCGGTTCGACGGAAAACGCGAAAACCGCAGAAGGAACGGAAAGCGGAGAAAGCGGAACGGAAACGGGCGGAAACGCCGCGGCGGAAGAAATTCTGAAACAAATCGACGTGTCGTTGCCGCTGTCGTTCGATTTTAAGAGTATGAACCTTATTAAAGCGGTTGCTTCCGATCCGACCGAACAAATCAGAGAAGGCATTTCCCGTCAGGTAGGCGGCGTGGTGGATTCGCTTATGTCCGCCGTGGACAAACTTATGTCCGCTATGGTAAATATCGTCATCGATCAGACGGTAAAACAAGCGGAAGAATCGGTTAAACAAAAAATAGCGGAAGAAAGCGGCGGCGAAGTCACAGAAGAACAGATCAAGCAAGAACTCAACGACAAATACGGAGTCACCGACGAAGACGTGGACACGCTTAAAAAGGAAGTTTCCGACACGATGACCGCTCTTCTTAACGGCGAAACCGACGACGTGTCGAAGTGCCTGGAAGAATCGGAAACGCTCGAAAAACTCGCTTTGGCATGCGCTCGCGAACAGTGGAAAAACGAAAACCCCGACGCGACCGAAGAACCCACCGATCAACAACTCGCCGAACAGGCGCAACAAACCAAAGCCGAAGTAATCGACGCTTACAATCAGATGATCGAAGAAATGGAAGTGGACGGAAAAATCGGCAAAGAAACCGTGCTCGTAAAAGCCCTTGAAAAAGCCGATCTTAAAGACGACGCGGGCAACCCCGTAAAATTCGAAAACGCGGACGACGTAAAAGCGTTTTTGGCGGACAAACTCAATTCGAAAATCGACGACAACACCGCAAGAATTCTCGGTATCGCGCTTAAAGTTATGGGCGGTTTCGTCCTGCTGGTAATCGCGGCGTGGGCGTATTTCTTAATCAAACTCGTAGTAAAAACGCTCTTCTGCCAAAACAAAACCGTAGGTATGTTCGCGCCGAGATTTTTCGGCTGGATGCCCCACGTTTTGTTCGTCGGTTTGCCTATGCTCGTGTTCGGCAATATGGACCGTATAATAGCCAAAACGTCCGGTACTTCCTTGCAGCAACTCGGCGAAACGCTTGCAAAACTTTCGTCGCTCGTCAGCGTTAAAATCACTTCTCTTACCTGGGTAAGCGCGCTCGCCACCGTGGTTCTGCTCGCAATATGGATACCTTACTATCAGTGGAGAAGAAAACTTAAACGCGAAATCAAAGGAAGATAAAACGCGCTATAAGGATACCGTAAACGCATTTTAGGAATACCTAAAAGCGGTATCGGGTATTAAATTAAAATTCCAAAACGCTCCCCGGGCAAGGGAGCGTTTTTCTTTACGGAATAAGCGATAGAAACGGAGAAAAGTTTAGGCGCAAAGTTTCGGCGCGGTCGAAAACATTAAATACGCTTAAAAACGCGCTTGCGATTGACAAACGCGCGCACGGTATATATAATAAATAATAGAAAACTGTAAAAGGCGGTCGTTGTAATGAAAAGGAAAGTAGCGTTTTTGCTTATATGCGTTTTCACGATATGTTTTCTTGTCGGTTGCGGACAAGTCGCGCAAGGCGGATCTGCGTCCGGCAACGTAGAAAAAAACACGGAAAAGGGCGAAAGCAAAGGCGAAAATAAAACCGAACTCGTCGTAAAAGACGGAGAAGTTAATTTCGGTCCGAACAATGCGGACGGCGATATTTCTTTCGGGGAGATAGGGTACGTTACTTTTGGGTATTATCCGCAGACGGTGGCGACTAAAGACGCGCTTAAACAGATGAGCGAAACCACCGATTCGACGGGTTATTACAAGAGCGCGTACGACGGCGAATATTACGCGAAGATCGCGGTTGCGGACGTGTACAATCTTTACGAAGGCGACTACGAATTCAGCGACGAAAAGACGATAAAGAGCAGAGAAACTTATTACTTCAAAGTCGAGCCTATCAAGTGGCGCGTTTACGGAGTTCAGTCCCAGGGCGACGGGACGAGAACGCTTTATCTCGTAAGCGACGTAATTCTCGACAGTTCGGCGTTTTTAAGCAACGAACTTTATTCGGAAAACCCGGCAAACGGCGAGTTTTACCGTAAAGACAACGGCGCCGTCGCAAACAACTGGGCGTACAGCACGTTAAGGCAGTTCCTGAACGGTGATTTTTACAAAGAAGCGTTTGGCAGACTCGACGGCAAGGAAGCGGCGAAGATGGAAGAGCGCGACGTGTCGGTGGTGACCAAAGAGTTCGACGAAAACGACAGAACGGACAAGGTTTACGCTTTAAGCACCGTCGAAGCGGCGGTTCTCAGCAAGTTTCTGAGCGCGCAGGTGAGCGATTACGCGCGTTGCAGAGGCACGTTTATGAGCGTTTATCCCGAACTGTACGGCAACGGCAGATACTGGCTTATCGGTAGGGGTGACAAAACCTACCGCGCGGCGTACGTTTCCGACAACAAATCGGTCAGCGTTAAAGGCGAAAGCGTGGGATCGGAATTCGTCGGAATTCGCCCTGCGATAGCGATTAACGTGGAAGCGGACACGGAAATAAAAACGGACGAAGAGGAAGAGAAGTGAAATATATAGTCATATTAGGGGACGGAATGGCGGACCTTCACAAAGGACCGCTGGGCAACGCTACTCCGCTCGAACTTGCGAAAAAACCGAATATAGACGCTCTCGCCGCATCGGGCGCGGTGGGGCTCGTAAGCACCGTCGACAAGGGGTTGAAACCCGGCAGCGACGTCGCTAATCTGAGCGTGCTCGGTTACGACCCTAAGGTTTGTTATACCGGCAGATCGCCGCTCGAAGCGTTGAGCATAGGGGTAAACGTCGGAGAAAACGACGCTTGTTTACGGACGAATCTCGTCACGCTCGGCGACGCCGACGTGTTTGAAGACCGCATAATGGTAGACTATTCGGCAGGGGAAATAACCACCGAAGAAGCCGGAGAAATAATAAATTCGGTCAACGAGTTTGCGTCCAACGGAATAATCGAGTTCCACGCGGGAGTAAGTTATCGCCACTGCGCGTTGTTGCACGGCAACAAGGACCTTGCGGTCGAGTTTACGCCGCCGCACGACATAAGCGGTAAAAAAATCGGCGAGTATTTGCCTAAGGGCGACGGAGCGGACGTTTTTATAGAACTTATAAAAAAATCCGTAGAAGCGCTTAAAAACCACCCCGTCAACGTGAAACGCAGAGAAGAAGGCAAAAGGGAAGCGAACGCGATATGGTTCTGGGGAAAGGGAACGAAACCCGAACTGGAATCGTTTGAAAGCAAGTACGGACTTAAAGGCGCGATGATAAGCGCGACCGATTTGTTGCGCGGCATAGCCGTGGGCGCGGGAATGGACGTTATCGACGTACCCGGCGCGACGGGAACGCTTGAAACCAACTTTGCGGGCAAAGCGGAGGCGTGCGTGGAAGCGGCGAAAACTCACGATTACGTCTACGTTCACTTCGAGGCGCCCGACGAATGCGGACATCAGGGCGACGCGCAGGGAAAAATAAAATCCATAGAAAAAATCGACGAAGTAGTCGGGTACGTCAAAGAGAAAATGGACGAAAGCGGAGAAGAATACTGTCTTGCGGTTTTGCCCGACCATTTTACGCCTTTGGCGACGAGAACGCACTTGGGAGAACCGGTGCCGTTTATCGTGTACAACTCGGCTCGTCCGGCTCGCAGCGGTTTGAAATATACCGAACGCGACGCAGAAAAAGGAATATATTTAAGCAACGGCAGAGCGCTCATACAATATATGACGAAGTGCTGACAGACAAAAGAACAGGTAATATCAAGGAGTAAAAGACAAAATGAAAGAACTTACCACGACGACGCTCAGAAAAGAGTATCTTGAATTTTTCAAAAGCAAAGGACACGCCGTAATTTCGGGCGCGTCGCTTATCCCGGACAACGACCCCACGGTTTTGTTTACCACCGCGGGAATGCATCCGCTCGTACCGTATCTTCTCGGACAAAAGCATCCTAACGGAACTCGTCTTACCGACGTACAGAAATGCGTAAGAACAGGCGACATCGACGAAGTGGGCGACGCGACGCACTGCACGTTTTTCGAAATGTTGGGCAACTGGTCGCTCGGCGATTATTTTAAGGAAGAGAGCATATCGTACAGTTACGAGTTTTTGACGAAAGTGCTTGAAATCCCGTCGGACAGACTGTCGGTGAGCGTTTTTGCCGGCGACGAAGACTGCGCGGCGGACACGTTAAGCGCGTCGATATGGGAAAAGAAAGGAATAAAGAAAGAAAACATTTTCTTCCTGCCGAAGAAAAACAACTGGTGGGGACCTGCCGGAGTAACCGGACCTTGCGGACCCGACACCGAGATTTTCTTTATGACCGGCAAAGATAAATGCAGCGAAACCTGTTCTCCTGCTTGCGACTGCGGTCGTTACGTAGAGATATGGAACAACGTTTTTATGGAATTTTTCAAAAACGCCGACGGCACGTTCAGTCCGCTCAAACAAAAGAACGTGGACACGGGTATGGGACTGGAAAGAACGGTCGCTATGCTCAACGGTTACGAATCGGTTTACGATATCGACGTGTTTAAGCCGATAATCGAGTTTATTTACGCTAATTCCGAGAAAAAGGACGTCAGAGGCGCGAGAATAATAGCCGACCATATCAGAACGGCTACGTTTATGCTCGGCGACGAAAAGGGTATTACTCCGAGCAACGTGGATCAGGGTTATATTCTGAGAAGACTTATAAGAAGAGCGGTCAGATTTGCGCGAGTAATCGGTATGGACGCTAAATTCCTTGCGGAAATCAGCAAAATGTACATCGCCGAATACGCGCCGTTCTACGAAGAACTCAAAACCAACGAAGAGAAGATCGTCGGCGAACTCAATATGGAAATCGAGCGTTTCGGGAAAACCGTCGCGCAAGGCGAAAAAGAGTTTGAAAAACTTCTCGGATACATTCAGAACAACAGAATGAGCGGCAAAGCGGCGTTCCGTTTGTACGACACGTTCGGATTCCCCATCGAAATGACGGTAGAACTTGCGAAAGACAACGGTATTACCGTGGACGTGGAAGGGTTCGAAAAAGCGTTTAAGGAACATCAGGAGAAATCCCACGCCGGCGCGGAACAGAAGTTCAAAGGCGGACTTGCCGACAACAGCGAAGCGACGAGCAAACTGCACACCGCCACGCACTTACTCAACGCCTGCCTTAAAAAGGTACTCGGCGACGAAAACATTCAGCAAAAAGGAAGCAACATAACCGCCGAAAGACTGCGTTTCGACTTTAACTTCCCCCGTCCGCTTACTCCCGAAGAGATAAAAGCGGTGGAAGACGCGGTAAACGCGATTATCGACGAAAAAGTTCCCGTGGTTTGCGAAGAAATGCCCATCGAAGAAGCGAGAAAACGCGGAGCGGTAGGCGTGTTCTCGTCTAAGTACGGCGACGTGGTCAAGACCTACACGATAGGCAATCACTCTATGGAAATCTGCGGCGGACCGCACGCAAGCAACACAAGCGAACTCGGACATTTTACCATAGTAAAAGAACAGTCGTCTTCGAGCGGCGTAAGAAGAATTAAAGCCGTTATTACCGGATCGCAGGCGTAAAACCGTAGGGGGAAAAGGAGAATAAGTATGAGAAAAACGAGATTGATAATCGTAGCGATATTGCTGTGCGCGTTGTCTTTTTCGCTGTGTGCGTGCGACTTGTTCGGCGGCAGCGGAAACACTTCGACGAGCAACGGCGAGAAGAAAGACGACAATAAAGTAGAAAGAAAAATCTCGTTTGAGAAAGCGTGCGAAAATTATTCCGAGCAAAAACACAAGCGTACCGATACCGAACTGAGCGTAGGCGCGACGTTGTTTTTGAAAGTCCCCAACACGACGGATTGTATGCAGGCGACGGTTTCCGCGGAGTCGGAAATAAGCAGAGTAAACGACGGCGATACTTCGGCAATAACCGCGACTTTGGCAAACGGAACCGCAACGAGCGAAAACGTAAAAGCGTTTTTGCGCGCGCTCGGCGGAGAAATCAACGGTACGAGCGGTTCGCAAACCGCGTTGGTTATGAAGTATTTGCAGGACTTTTTCTCCGCAAATCTCAAGTTTTCCGCTACGTCGGGGATAAAAGACGGCACGATTAACGTTAAAGGCAAGTACGATTACAGGAAAGAACCCGGCGTCTGGACGAGCGACGGAATATGGTTTGCCGCAGACGAAGACTATTTGGCAAAATTCGTAGGCGACGGGATTAAATCGTTCGGGTTTGCGGACGAAATTCTCGCTGCCGAACTGTTCGATACGAGCAAAGCCGAAGACAAGGCGGCTACCATCGTCAGAGACGACGGAGTGGCGACGTACGATATGGTTTTCGGCACGGACGGGATAAGAGATTTTATCTCTTCGGCGGCGAAAAAAGCGATTGAGTTCTTTAACGGCGACAAACAAAAAGAAAGCGCGATTAACAATCTTAAGAACAAACTTTTGTCGAGCATATCCGAAGACCATTCGAGCACTCGTTTTACCGCAAAAGTGGGCAAAGACAAATTACCTGCCGAAAGCGAAGCGCAGTGCGAACTTGCGTTTAACGTCAGCAAAAAAGACGTAAACAGCGTGGTTAAAGCGTTTTACGAAAGCGGACTTATCGATAAAAAGACGTCCGACAAAATAAACGTTTTTTTCTGGTATCTGATAACGAATTCTTGTAATCTTGATGGAAAACCGGACGATAATGACGGTGGCAGAATGGGCGTTAAGTTGTCGTTTACCGTAAAAGAAAGGTATTATTACGGAGAAGACGCAAGTTCGCTCGAAGAGTTCGATAAAACTTTGTTCGTATCCAAAGACGAAGACGCGGACGGCAGGGTAAACTTTGAAGACCTTATAGTTAAGTTGCAGGAAGAAGAAGCGGTTGAGTTTATTAAATCCACGCTTGAACCGCTCGGAGAAAAAGCGAGCGGAATTGTCGCGGAAATCACGGAAAAACTTGATTTCAGCGAGGAAATAACGTATTACGAAATAAAACATAACGTAAGAGAGGTGTTGGAAAAGTACAAGGAAGACGAAGACATCGGATCGATTGTCGAAGAAATCCTAAGGAAACTTTTCAAATAGATATGAAAAAGATTTGTATTAACGGAACCGAGTATACGGCGGAAGACGGCAGTAAGTTAAAAGACGTGCTCGTTAAGTACGGAATGGCGTTTCCTTGCGGCGGAAACGGTCAGTGCGGCAAGTGCAGAATTAAGTGCAAAGAAATCGCTCCGACCGACAAGGATAAGCGTTTTCTTACGGAAAACGCTTTGGAAGAAGGCTGGAGAATAGCGTGTGACAAAACCGTAGGCGATTACTCCGTCGAGTGTCCCCCGCCCGCCCGCCACGAAAAGGTGAGAGAATTATCCGCTTGTAATATAGTTGCGTCCGTGGACGTAAAGACCGTAACCGTAGGCATAGCCGATGACGAGATTGCGGAAAAAGTAACCGTACCGAATCCGCTTTACGACGGCAACGGCATTACGGGGATAGCGGAAGAGTACGAAAAAGACGCAAAGCGTCTTACGCATATGCTCAGAGCAGTGCTTGCCAAAGAGAGTATAGAACTTTTTGAAAAATACAACAAAGCGCAGGCGGAAACTTTCGTCGTTGCGGCAAACGGTATGTTTATGCGTATTCTTACCGGGCTTACGCTCGAAGGGGAAGAACCGGACTACAACATGATAAAAGACGGACATATGTTCGATTTGCCGACGGAAACGGTTTATTTTTTACCTACGGTAAACGCATATATAGGCGGCGATTTGCTTAGCGAAACGGTGAATTACGAAACGAATACGCTCGTGCTTGACTGCGGCGACGTGTTTAGCGCGGTTTATCTCGGCAAAGAAGACAGCCTTGCAACGTCGATGTGGGATATGACGTACGACGAAATCGGAATTAAGGCGATAAACGCGGCGATCAAAGTTCTCGTAGGGGAAAACAAACCCGTGGTAAGGATTTACGGTTCGCACGCGAAAAAACTTGAGAAAACCTTGCTCAACGACGGTTTCGAATACACGATTGAGAAAAAACAACTCGAAAACGTAGGCAAAGCCTTATCGTCGCTCAGATTCAGAGCAAAACTGAACAGAGAAAAAAGCGGAATAAGCGTGGTAAATATTTTGGCGAACGAAGAGTTTCATAAATATTTTGCCGAATAATTTTCCGACCAAACGTTATGCGGAAATTTACTCGCAGTCGGCAAGAATTGCCGACGTGC
>ERZ779888.1369-NODE-1369-length-24488-cov-6.738468_pt1 | contig 24488 bp, 38 predicted proteins | sample MGYA00511245_ERZ779888 | MGnify/ENA primary metagenome ERZ779888 (study PRJEB29588, sample SAMEA2155255) | human gut metagenome | biome: human gut; feature: human-associated habitat; material: faeces | place: Denmark | collected 2008/2010 ...
AATAATTTGATTAATGGTAAAATGCAGGATATTAATAGTTATAAATCAAAGAATTTGCTTGATAAGAAAATTTTATCTGATCATTTATTACAAGAATATAATAATAAATTAGTTGATGCAATAAATTTATATAAAAACTATCCTAATGGCTTAATTGTTGGTACTTGTGCTGTTATTGTTAATAATAAAGAAGTGTATTTTTTAATGGATGGTTATGTTCCTGAATTAAAAGAAATTCATACATCATATTCATTGAAGTGGGAAATAATAAAGAAATATATTAATCTTGGTTACAAGGTGTTTAACTTAGGTGAGATTACTGGTAATTTCTCTAGTGAAAATAATAAATATTATGGGTTATTTTTCTCTAAGATGGGATTTAATAGTTATGTTTATGAATATCCTGGTGAATTTGACCTTGTTGTTAATAAATTTATGTATAAATTATATTATAATGTTATGCACTATGAAAGCAAAAGAAAAAATAAAAAAAATACTAAGTAAATGTTAAATACTTAGTTTTTTTCTTTACATTAAAACACGAGAGCAAAAGAAAAAAAGCATAGATTTATATCTATACTAATTCTAATATTACCATTAAGGCATTATCGCCTTTTCTTTCTTTTAATTTGATTATTCTTGTATAACCGCCATTTCTATCTTTGTATCTTGGTGCTAATTCATTAAATACTTTTTGTACACAAGCATTATCATTATGTAAAAATGCTAAGGCTAATCTTCTTGAAACTAAAGAACCACTTTTACCATAGGTAACCATTTTATCAAAGCATTTTCTTACTTCTTTAGCTCTAGTTTCTGTAGTCTCGATTCTTTCATTTATAATTAGTTGTTTTGTTAAACTAGCTAACATACTTCTTCTGTGTTTGTTAGTTACGCCTAATTTTCTATAAGCCATGTTATTTCCTCCTCTTAATCATCATCTCTAAATTTAAGACCCATATCTTTAATTTTATCAATTACTTCTTTTAATGATTTTTTACCAAGATTTCTTATTTTCATCATTTCATTCTCACTCTTGTCAACTAAATCATGTAATGTAAGAATTCCTGCTCTTTTTAAGCAATTATATGCTCTTACAGATAAATCTAAATCATCTATTGAAGTTTCTAATGTTTTTTGATTTGGATCTTCTTTTTTAGAAGCCATTAATCCTGTTGTATCAGCAATTTCATTTAGGTTTGTAAGTACTTCAAAGTGTTCAATTAATATTCTACTAGCAAGGGCAACTGCTTCTTCTGGATTAATTGATCCGTTTGTCCATACTTCCATTACTAATTTATCGTATGTATCGTTTTGTCCAACACGTGCTGGTTCAACTTCATAATTAATTCTTTCTATTGGTGAATATAACGAATCAATGTATATTACATTTAATTTTTTATCACCATATAATTTCTTATTATCTTCACTTCTTACATATCCTCTGCCACTTCCAATGGTAAGTTCCATATTGATACTTCCACCTTCTGCTAGAGTACAAATAACAAGTTCTGGATTTAAAATTTCTATATCAGCATCTTTTTCAATGTCTCCAGCTTTAACTTCACCTTCTTTAGAAGCTGATAATCTTAAAATTTTATTTTCGTCTTGAGAATGATTTTTTAATACGACACTTTTTAAGTTTAAAACAATTGCTGTGACATCCTCGATAACACCATCTATTTTTTGAAATTCATGTGCTACTCCATCAATTTTTACACTTGTGATGGCATCTCCTGGTAATGATGATAACATTACCCTTCTTAAAGCATTACCTAAAGTTGTTCCAAAACCTCTTTCTAAAGGTTCTATTTCAAACTTTCCATAATGACTACTTTCTATATATTCGGTTACTTTGTAATCTGGTTTTTCAAACTTTAACAATTTAACGCACTCCCTTTCTTAAATTATCCACGACGTCTTTTTGATGGACGGCATCCATTGTGTGGAACTGGTGTTACATCTGTGATTGTTGTGATTTCTAATCCAGCAGTTTGTAATGAACGAATAGCAGTATCACGGCCTGATCCTAATCCTTTAGTTTTAACCGCTACTTTTCTCATACCCATATCGTATGCTACTTTACCAGCAGCTTCAGCACTCATACCTGCTGCGAATGGTGTAGATTTTTTACTACCTTTTATACCCATTGTACCTGCAGAAGCCCAACTAATTGTATTTCCTTCTTTATCAGTAATTGTTACTACTGTGTTATTAAAAGATGATTGAACGTGGGCTATACCTTCAGGTACATTCTTTTTAACTTTACGTTTTCTCGCTTTATAAGCCATAATTTACCTCCCTTTAGTTAATTATTTTTTCTTATTAGCTACTACTTTCCCTTTACCTTTACGAGTTCTAGCATTACGATTAGTTCTTTGGCCTCTTACTGGTAAATTCTTTTTATGACGTGTACCTTGATATGAATTAATTTCCATTTTAGTCTTGATGTTCATATTTACTTCACGACGAAGTTCACCTTCTACTAAGTGTTTATTTACTTCTTCTCTTATTCTTATTAATTCATCTTCGGTTATGTCTTTTGCTTTAGTATCAAAATTTACTTTAGCATTTGTTAAGATTTTTCTTGATAATTGTCTTCCTATACCATAAATATAAGTAAGGGCAATTTCAATTCTTTTTTCATTTGGTAGATCAATACCTTTAATTCTTGCCATTTTTTCCTCCTATTAACCTTGTTTTTGTTTGTGTTTTGGATTTTCACAAATAACCATAACTTTGCCTTTACGTTTTATTACTTTGCATTTTTCACAAATAGGTTTAACTGACGCTTTAATTTTCATAATTTCCTCCTACTTTCTATAGGTTATACGCCCACGTGTTAAGTCATATGGTGATAATTCAATAATTACAGTATCACCTGGTAGAATGCGAATGTTGTTTACTCGTATTTTACCAGAAACGTGAGCCTCTATAACTATTTTGTTCTCTAATTCAACTTTAAATTTTCCTGAAGGCAGTAACATTAATACTTTGCCTTCTACTTCGATAGTTTCTTCTTTACTCAAATATTATCACCCTTTCCTGTTAGTATTTCATAGCCTTCTTCTCTCACTACTACAGTATGTTCAAAGTGTGCTGAAGGGCTAGAATCTGCCGTGATTATGGTCCAGTCGTCATCTAGCATTAAGACATCGTCTTTTCCTAAATTTAGCATTGGTTCTACGGCAATAACCATACCTTTTTTTAAAACTGGTCCTATATGTCCTGTGTCATAATTAGGAACTTCAGGTTCTTCGTGGATATCAGTTCCAACACCATGACCTACTAGTTCTCTAACTATCCCTAAATGGTGAATATTTGCATAATTTTCAATAGCCTTACCAATATCTTGTATGTGATTTCCTGGTTTAACTTGTTTTAAACCTTCAAATAAAGCGTTCTTGGTATGTTCCATAAGGTATTCTTTTTCTTTGGATATGTTACCTACTTTATATGTCCAAGCGGAATCACCATGATATCCTTTATAACAGGCTCCTATATCAATTGAGATAATATCACCATTTTTCAATTTTCTTTTTGATGGTATTCCATGTACTACTTCATCATTAATTGATGTGCAAATACTTTTAGGGTATCCATCATAATCCTTAAATGAGGCTGTTGCTCCTAAACTTTCTATAAATTTAGAAGCAATATTATCTAATTCTAAAGTAGTAATTCCAGGTTTAATATGTTTTTCTAACTCTTTGTGGGTTAAATAAACGATATGGCCTGCTTCTCTTAGTAATTCTATTTCATAATCACTTTTTATACTAATCATTGCTAATTACCTTCTTTATCTTTAAATAAGTATCAGCCGCACTGTCAGAATCATTTATTTCTATTTTTTTAAGTAATCCTAATTTATCATAATAATCTAATAATTCACTTGTTTTGTCTAAATAGACATTAAATCTATTTTTAAATGTTTCTTCGTTATCATCATTTCTTTTTTCTAACTCAGTTTCGCATTTATCACATATTCCATCTTTTTTTGGTTTTAAACTTTCATTATTAATATTATAAGATGCTCCACATTTAGGACATACTATTCTACCTTGCATTCTTTTTATTGCAAGGTCTAAGTCGATATCTAGAAATAATACATTATCTATTTCTTTATCTAATTTTTCAAATATATCTTCAAGTAGTTTTGCTTGTGTAATATTTCTAGGATATCCATCTAAGATACAGCCATAATCACAATCAGGTTTTGTTAATCGACTAGTTAAGAGTTCGGTAATGATATCATCAGTTACAAACTCACCTTTATCTATTTTTTCTTTGATTATATTACCTAATTCTGTCCCTAAATTAACTTCTTCACGTAATAAATCACCTGTTGAGATATGAGGTATATTAAATTCTTCACTAAGTAACTTAGCTTGTGTTCCTTTACCTGCGGCAGGTGGGGCAATGAATATGGTATTCATTATTTACCACCTTTATAGTTTCTATTAACTAGGCTACTTTCTAATTGTCTATATGTTTCTAAGGCTACTCCAATAACAATTAGCATTCCTGTTCCACCTATACTAACACTAGAAGGTAGGTTTGAAATGGCTGAGAATATTATTGGTAAACCCGCAAGAATAGCTAAGAACGAAGTTCCTACTAGGGTAAGTCTTTTTAAGACTGTTTTTATGTATGTAGTAGTTTCTTTTCCTGGTCTAATTCCTGGAATATAGCCTCCATTTTTATTTAGATTTTTAGATAATTCTTCAGGGTTTGCTTGTAATATTGTGTAGAAGAAACCAAATACAAATATTAGTAAGATATATACTATAAATCCTACTGGTGTTGTATATGTTAAATATTTTTCTACAAATAAAGTAAATCCTTCTTTTTTTATAATACTTGCTAAAAATGCAGGTACAGATATTACTGCTGACGCTAAGATAACTGGCATAACTCCCGCTGAATTTAACTTAAATGGGATATATGTTTGTTTAGCTCCATAAGCACTTGTTGTTTGGTTTGAATATTGTATTGGTATACGTCTTTCGCTTTCTTCGACAAAGACTATTGCTACAACTAATAATAAATATATTATTACAAATACAGCATATGATACAATGCCTATTAATAATGATGAATTATCAATTACTAAGGAACTAAATGCATCGATAAACATTTTTGGTACAGTTGATATAATACCTGCCATGATTATTAATGATATTCCATTGCCAAGCCCTTTTTGGGTAATTCTATCACCAAGCCATAGTAGAAATGATGTTCCTGCGGTCATAATGATACTTGATTTCATTATTTCCATTGTGGATAAATTCTTACCACCAAAGGCATATACCATAGCCAATCCTTGTAAAAATGCTATTATTATTCCTAAGTATCTTGTTATTTGGTTAAGTTTTTGTCTACCTTTTGCTCCATCATTCTTTAAATCACTAAAGTATGGAATGATATCCATTTGTAAAATACTTACTATGATTGAAGCAGAAATATAAGGCATAACTCCTAATCCAAATATTGTAAATTTTTTCAAACCACCACCTGAAATGGCATTTAGGTATTCAAGGAAACCTAAGTCTTTTACTACAGCTTTCATCCCAGGTACAGTAATGGTATTACCTATTGCAAAGATAAATAATGCAAATAAGGTATAACCAATTCTTTTTTTAATATCTTTATTTTTGGGATTCCATATTTGGCGGAGATTTTTAAACATCTAAATCACCTCTATTTTCCCACCGGCATTTTCTATTTTTTCTTTTGCAGTACTAGAAAACTTGTTAGCTTTAACTGTTAATTTCTTAGTTAATTCGCCACTTCCAAGTATTTTAATACCATCTTTTTCTTTTTTTACTAATCCACTTTCTTTTAAATTCTTTAATTCGATAACACTGCCATCTTTAAAGTCATTTAAATCACCAACATTAACTACTGCATACTCAGTTCTAAATTCATAATTATTGAATCCTCTTTTAGGTAAACGTCTAAATAATGGAAGTTGTCCTCCTTCAAATCCAGGTCTTACTCCTCCACCACTTCTAGCATTTTGTCCTTTGTGTCCTTTACCACTTGTTTTGCCAAGTCCACTACCAGGACCACGGCCAACTCTTTTTCTAGTTTGTACTGAACCTTCATTTGGTTTTAATTCATGTAATTTCATTAGTTTAATATCTCACTTTCTTCTTTACCTCTTAAGGCCGCGATTTCAGTTGCAGTTCTTTGACTTTGTAATGCTTTTAATGTTGCTCTAGCCATATTAATTTTAGTACTAGAACCTAGTGATTTAGATAAAACATCTTTAACACCCGCTAATTCTAAAACATCTCTTACAGGTCCTCCAGCTTTAACACCAGTACCTTCAGCAGCTGGTTTTAGAAGTACTTTAGCAGCTCCTTCTTTAATAGTTATTTCATGTGGAATAGTACGATTATCAATTAATGAAACATTGATTACATTTTTTGTAGCAGCTTGGGTTGCTTTTTTTACTGCATCTGGCATTTCTTTAGCTTTACCAGTTCCAAGTCCGACTTTTCCTTTTCTATTTCCAACTACAACTGTAGCAGAAAAACGAAATTGACGACCACCTTTAACAACTTTAGTAACACGATTAACTGTAATAACTTTTTCTTCTAAAGTTTTTTTTGCTTGATCTTTTCTTTCTTTATTATCAAGTTTTTTTCGTGGTCTAAAGTTTTTCTTTGATGTCTCTTGATTATTTTCTTGCATAAGTTTTCCTCCTTATTAGAACTTTAAGCCGTTTTCACGTGCTGCTTCTGCTAAAGCTGCAACACGTCCATGATAAAGGTAGCCCCCTCTATCAAAAACAACTTCATTAATTTTTTTACTTTTAGCGCGTTTTGCAATTTCTGCTCCAATTACTTTAGCGGCTTCAATGTTTCCTCCATTTTTGATATTTAATTCTTTTTCTAAACTAGAAGCACTAACTAAGGTAACACCTTTAGTATCATCAATGATTTGAGCTGAAATATTAGCATTAGATCTAAATACTGATAATCTAGGTTTTTCGCTTGTTCCACTTAGATTTTCTCTTATTCTTTTATGTCTAATAACACGCATTTCATTTCTTGATGTTTTTTTAATCATAAGTATACTCTCCTTTACTTATTATTTAGAGGCTTTCTTTCCTTCTTTACGACGGATATGTTCACCTTTATAACGAATACCTTTACCTTTATATGGTTCAGGTTGTCTTACTTTTCTTATATTTGCACAAAATTCTCCTACTAATTGTTTATCAATTCCTGATACTTCGATTTCAGTATTACTAATACCTTTAATTTGAAGCCCTTTAGGAACGTCTAAATTTACTGGATGAGAATATCCTGCACTTATTGTTAAAACATCACCTTTTGGGTTAAAACGATAACCAACACCCACTATTTCAAGATTCTTACTATAACCATTAGTAACTCCTTCAATCATGTTCCTAATGTTGGCATTAGTAGTACCTTGCATGGCATGAGTAAATTTATCATTTTTAGTCATTTCTACTGTTAAAGCATTGCCTTCAACATTTATTTTTATTCCATCTACTAAATCTAGTGATAATTCACCCTTTGGTCCTTTAACAACTAATTTTTTATCTAATATATCAACATTAACATTTTCTGGTATTGTAACTGTTCTTTTTCCAATACGACTCATATTTACACCTCCTTATTTTAATTATTACCAAATGTATGCAAGCACTTCTCCACCAACACAGTTTTGACGAGCTTTTTTATCTGTCATAACTCCTTTTGGTGTAGAAACAATGGCAATTCCAAGTCCATTTAAAACTCTAGGAATCTCATCAACTTTAGCATATACACGTAATCCTGGTTTAGAAATACGTTTTAATCCTGTAATAACTCTTTCTTTATTAGGTCCATATTTTAAAGTTAATACTAACATATTTTCTTTATCTCCCTTTTCACTTTTGAAATCTTCGATAAAGCCTTCTTCTTTTAATATTTTTGCTATTTCTAATTTCATTTTTGAAGCTGGTACTTCTACATTTTTATAACGCATTGTATTGGCGTTACGAATTCTAGTTAACATATCTGCAATTGGGTCTGTAACTAACATAATTGAATTCCTCCTTCCGTTTTTTACCAACTTGATTTTTTGACACCTGGTATTTGTCCTTTATACGCTAATTCTCTAAAACAAATACGGCAGATACCAAACTTACTCATGACAGCATGTGGACGTCCACATATTTGGCAACGAGTATATTTTCTAACTTTAAATTTTGGTTCTTTTTGATTTTTTAAAATCATGCTTTTTTTTGCCATAAAATCCTCCTTAATAAGGTTACTTCCTAAAAGGAACTCCAAGTTCATCTAATAAGTCATAAGCTTCTTCATTAGTTTTTGCAGTTGTTACGATAACTACATCCATCCCACGAACCTTAACAACATTATCAAATTCTATTTCTGGAAATATTAATTGTTCTTTTAAACCAATTGTATAGTTACCTCTACCATCAAATGATTTTGGAGATAATCCTCTAAAATCTCTTACACGAGGAAGTACTACATTGATTAATTTATCTAAAAAGTTATACATTTTTTCTCCTCTTAGAGTTACTTTACAACCAATTACTTGACCTTCTCTTAATTTAAATGATGATATAGATTTCTTAGCTTTTGTTGGTACTGGTTTTAATCCTGTTATTTGTTCAAGATCGTTCATTGCTGCTTCTAATAGTTTACTATTTTGTAAAGCATCACCAACACCCATATTAATAACTATTTTATCTATTTTAGGTACCAACATAACTGTTTCATAATTATGTTTACTAACTAATTTAGGAACAACTTCCTTACTATATTTTTCTTTTAGGCGGTTCATTATAAACACACTCCTTCATTAGTCTTTCTTAACTGATTTTTTTGCTTTTACTTCAGCTTTTTTCTCAGTTTTCTTAGACTTTTCTTTTGTTTCTTTCTTTTTATTTTCAATTAATTTTACATTAGATACATGAATTGGTGCTTCTCTTTCGACAATTTCACCATTTCCATTATTATTTTTTGGTTTTAAATGTTTCTTAACAATGTTAACACCTTCAACAATAACTTTATTATCTAGTATTTTGTTAATTATGCCTTCTTTTCCTTTATTAGATCCAGCAATAACAACAACTTTATCACCTTTTTTTAGTTTCACTTAAATACCCTCACTTTCGATATCCTATAACACTTCTTTAGCAAGACTTATAATCTTCATAAAGTCTTTATCTCTAAGTTCACGTGCTACTGGACCTAAAACACGAGTTCCAACTGGAGATTTATCATCTTTAATAATAACGCATGCATTATCATCAAACTTGATATAACTTCCGTCTTCTCTTTTTACCCCAAACTTACTTCTAACAATTACAGCTTTTACTACTTTACCTTTTGGTATAGTTCCATTTGGGATTGCTTTCTTAACAGTACCAACAACGATATCACCGATATTGGCAGTTTTTACTTTACTTCCACCTAATACTCTAATTACAAGTAATTCACGAGCACCAGAATTATCCGCTACTTTTAAACGAGTTTCCTGTTGTACCATAGTTTTTCCTCCTTCCAACTAAAGAGATTATAGAATTACAGCCTTTTCAATTACTTCGACTAAATTAAATCTTTTAGTTTTTGATAATGGTCTAGTTGCTACTAATCTAACTTTATCACCAACTTTGGCAATATTATCCTCATCATGAGCTGTATATTTTTTAGAATATTTAACACGTTTTCCATATAATGGGTCTTTTTTATAAGTTTCAACTTTAACAGTAATTGTTTTATCAGCTTTATCACTTACAACAATACCTATTATTTCTCTTCTATTTTCGTTCATATTTTTTCCTCCTTACCCATTAATCTCGCGTTCTTTAAGAATTGTTTTCATTCTAGCAACATCTTTTCTAAGTTCATTTAATCTTGCAGGTTTTTCTAAAGTACCTGTTGCTTGTTTGAAACGTAGATTGAATAACTCTTCTTTAGATTCTTCTATTTTCTTAATAATTTCTTCTGTGGTCATTTTTCTTACTTCATTAGCCTTCATTGTTAACACCACTTTCTTTTTTAACAAACTTACATTTAATTGGTAACTTATGCATTGCAAGTCTTAATGCTTCACGCGCTGTTGCTTCATCAACACCCGCTACTTCAAACATAATTTTACCTTCTTTAACTACGGCTACCCATACTTCAGGGTTACCTTTACCTTTACCTTGACGGGTTTCTAAAGGTTTTTTAGTTAGTGATAAATGAGGGAAAATGTTTACCCATACTTTACCACCACGTTTCATATATCTAGTCATAGCAACACGGGCAGCTTCAATTTGTTGAGCTGTGATCCACGCACCTTCTTTGGCCATTAGACCATATTCACCAAAATGTAATTCAGTATTACCTTTTGCTTTTCCATCATATCTAATACGAAACGTTTTTCTATGTTTAGTTCTTTTTGGAATTAGCATTTAAATTACCTCCCTTGTTCTTTGAGGAAAGAATTTCGCCTTTATATATCCAAACTTTAACACCGATTTTACCATAAGTAGTATCAGCTTCACTAGTAGCGTAGTCAATATCCGCTCTTAAGGTATGTAATGGAGTTGTTCCTTCACTATAACCTTCACCACGAGCAATATCAGCGCCACCTAAACGTCCAGATACTAAAGTTTTAATTCCTTTTGCTCCTGCTTTCATAGTATTTCTAATAGCTTTCTTTTGTGCTACTCTAAAAGATACACGATTTTCAATGTTATGTGCGATAGTGTCCGCTACTAACTGAGCAACTAAATCTGGGTTCTTAACTTCAACGATAGTAATTTGAACTTCTTCACCAACAAGTTTTTTGATTTTCTTCTTAGTTTCTTCGATTTCTTTACCATTTTGACCAATTATAATACCAGGTTTAGAGGCGTGTATAAATACTTCTGTTCTTTTTTTATTTCTTTCAATAACGATACTAGCAATTCCAGCATCTTTATATTTGGAAAATAAATATTTACGAATTTCTACATCATTCATTAAATATTTAGGTACATCGTTACTGTTGGCATACCATTTTGATTGCCAATCTTTATTAATACCTAATCTAAGTCCATTTGGACTTACTTTTTGTCCCATAAAATCCTCCTTACTTCTGCCTTTCATCTAATATAATTGTTATATGACTTAATTTATGATCATTTCTACCAACATGACCTCTTGAGTCCATCTTGGCTCTTTTTAAAACTGGTCCTTCATCAACATAACAAGTTTTTACATATAAATTATTTATATCTAATTTATTATTATTCACGGCATTTGAGGTTGCAGAATTTAATACTTTCTTAAGTATTAGAGCCGCTTTTTGATTTTGATTTTCTAAAATTGCCAAAGCATCATTAACGTTTTTTCCTCTAATTAGATTAATAACTAAACGAGTTTTACGAGGGGCAATTCTAATCATTTTAGCTTTTGCGATAGTTTCCATTGTATTCCTCCTACACTAAGTTATTTCTTGTTTTTATCCTTATCCGCGCCGTGGCCACCACATTTACGAGTTAATGAAAATTCTCCAAGCTTATGACCAACCATATCTTCTGTTACATATACTGGTATAAATTCTTTACCGTTATGTACAGCAAAAGTATGTCCAATAAAATCAGGATAAATTGTTGAACGACGGGACCAAGTCTTAATAACTTCCTTTTTTCCATTTTCATTTAAAACTTTAACCTTTTTTAGTAGACTTTCATCTGCAAAAGGTCCTTTTTTTAAGCTTCTTGCCATTTCTAATCAATCCTTTCTTTATTTTTTCTTACGACGTGTTACGATAAATTTATTTGATGCTTTTTTATTTTTTCTAGTCTTAAGTCCTAGAGCTGGTTTACCCCATGGAGTCATTGGTCCACTTCTACCGATTGGAGCTCTACCTTCACCACCACCGTGTGGGTGATCATTAGGGTTCATAACAGAACCACGAACAGTAGGTCTAATACCCATGTGGCGTGTACGACCTGCTTTACCAATATTAACTAGTTCGTAATCTTCATTTCCAACAACACCAATAGTAGCACGACAAGTACCAAGTATTTTTCTTGTTTCTCCACTACCAAGTCTTATTAAAACATATTTGCCTTCACGGCCAAGTATTTGAGCAGAATTACCAGCACTTCTTGCTAATTGTCCACCTTTACCAGGTCTTAATTCAACATTATGAATAACTGTACCAACAGGAATATTCATAATTTCCATTGTATTTCCTATTTTTACATCAGTTTGTTTACCACTGACAACGATATCCCCAACTTTTAATCCTTTTGGAGCAATGATGTAACTTTTAACACCATCTTTATAATTAATTAAAGCAATATTTGCACTTCTATTTGGATCGTATTCAATACTAGCCACGATGGCAGTGATATCATCTTTAATTCTTTTGAAATCAACTAAACGATATTTTCTTTTTACTCCACCACCACGATGTCTTATAGTAATTTGTCCTTTATTATTACGACCTGTTGTCTTACTTTTGGTAACTAACAAACTTTTTTCAGGTGTTTTTTTAGTAATATCTGTATTATCTAAAGTACTTTTACCTCTTAGTCCATTAGTTATAGACTTATAATTTTTAATAGCCATAAGTATTACCTCCTTTTATTAGTTAAAACTAATAGAGTTTCCTTCTTTTAAAGTTACATAAGCTTTCTTATACTTATTAGTCATACCAGTATATCTTCCTACTCTCTTTTTCTTAGGATGAGAATTTACTGTTCTAACTTCTTTAACTTTTACATTAAATATTTTTTCTATTGCTTGTTTAATTGAAGTTTTATTTGCTTTAATATCTACTTTGAATACATAAGTATTTTGTGCTTCTAAAGAAGCTGATTTTTCAGTAATAATAGGTGCAATAATTATATCTCTATAACTACTCATTACCAAGCACCTCCTCTAATTTCTTTAGTCCTGCTTCTGTAATTAACATAATATCAGCACTTACTAAGTCAAGGACATTAACTTCGTCATATCTAATTACCTTAACATTAGCTAAATTTCTAGCAGCTAGACAAACATTATCACTTAATTCATCTAAAACTACTAAGACTTTGTTATTAACAATATTTAAGTTTTTGAATAAATCCATAATTTCTTTTGTTTTTGGAGTTTCAAAACTAATATTATCAATTACTCTAAGTTCTTTATCAATTAGTTTATATGCAAGAGCTGATTTTAATGCTAATCTTCTTTCTTTCTTGTTCATTTTCTTAGCATAACTTCTTGGTTGTGGTCCAAATACAATACCGCCACCTCTCCATTGAGTTGCACGAATTGAACCTTGTCTTGCATTACCTGTTCCTTTTTGACGGTAAGGCTTTCTTCCGCCACCTGATACTTCACTTCTTGTTTTTGTTTTATGTGTTCCTTGTCTTAATGATGCTTGCGCTAAAATAATAGCATTATATAAGACAGCATCATTAGGTTTATTTTTCCATATGTTATCTTTTAAATTTACATCTTTAACTTTTTCATTCTTGATGTTTACTATTTCCATTTTAGACATATTATTTCCTCCTTTCATCACATATACTTAATTTTTTTACAACTTTTAAGCTTCTTGTGATGATTCAATATTGTTTTCAGTATTAGCTACTTCTTCAGTAACTTCTTCTTCTACATCAGTAATGTATGTTACTAAATCTTCTTTGGCATTAACTTTGCCTTGGTTTTTAATAGCTGATCTGATAAAGACAATCGATTTTTTAGGTCCTGGAACATTTCCTTTAATTAAGATAACATTGTTTTTTACATCTACTTCGATAATTTCTAGATTTTGTATTGTTCTTGTTACATTACCCATGTGTCCTGGTAATTTCTTACCTGGTAAAACACGCATTGGTAACATTGTTCCCATTGAACCTACACCACGATGATACTGACTACCATGTCCCATTGGTCCACGAGTTTGGTTATGACGCTTAATAACGCCTTGAAAACCCTTTCCTTTAGAGGTACCGGTTACATCAACCATTTCTCCATTTTCAAATATATCAGCTTTGATTTCCATACCAAGTTGATAGTTACTAACATCTACACCTCTAATTTCTTTTAAGAAGCGCTTAGGGGTAGTATTAGCTTTTTTAAAATGACCTAATTCTGGTTTATTACTATTTTTTTCTCTCTTATCACCAAATGCTAATTGAACAGCATCATAACCATCTTTAGAAGCAGTTTTAACTTGTGTAACAACATTCTTATCTACTTCAATAACAGTTACTGGAATAAGTTTACCATCAGTAGTAAAAACACCAGTCATTCCAATCTTACGTCCTAAGATTCCTTTCATATTTTCCTCCTATAATTTAATTTCAATTTCAACACCACTAGGTAAGTCAAGATGGCTTAATGCATCTATTGTTTCCTTACTTGGATTAGTAATGTCAATAAGTCTTTTATGTGTACGTCTTTCAAACTGTTCGCGTGAATCTTTATCTTTGTGAACCGCTCTTAATATTGTGTACTTTTCAATTTCTGTTGGAAGTGGTACAGGTCCACTGACAGTTCCACCAGTTCTCTTAACAGTCTCAACAATTTTAGCCGCTGCAGTATCTAAGATTCTGTGTTCATACGCTTTTAATTTAATACGTACTCTTTCCTTTGACATAATATTGTCCTCCCTTCGCCTATATCTAGTATAGACTTGCTCCGTGCAAATAACCCAATACCCTCGATTAAGTCTTTATTTTATTAAACAACTTAACCGGGCGTATCAGCAACCTTGCACATCTAAGCATGCCACACAAAGTAAATTATACTAAATAATTATATGAAATGCAAGCATTTTTTTTACTTTTTTTCTCTTAATTGAAAAAAACTAATAAATTCCCTAATATTTAAGGTTTTATTAGTCTTTGCTACGTTGTTGTAGTTCTTTTAATTTATTTGATTATTAAGATAGTTGTAGTTATTAATAATCATTTCTTGTTTTTAATAATATTTTTTTATAATACATCTATTTTTTATAACACAATAGCAACTAAATAAAATTACTAGTATTAAAATACTAATCTTTTATTTAGTTTAACTACCATATATATTTTTTTATAGTAACATACTTTTATTATTTTATTTTGTAACTATCTTCTAGCGAGAACTCAACGTTTTCTTCTATCCAAAGTTTTCTTGGTTCTACTGCATCACCCATTAAGACACTTACTCTTTTTTCCGCTAGAGCAGCATCGGTAATACCCACTTTAACAAGCATTCTGTTATTTGGATCCATTGTTGTTTCCCATAGTTGGGTAAAATTCATCTCACCTAATCCTTTATATCTTTGAATAGTATAATTTTTCATGTTAGAAACTACTTTTCTTAGATCTTCGCCAGGATATACATAGGTAACTTTTTTCTTGTTTTCTTCTACTTTATATAAAGGAGGCATTGCTATATATAAGTGTCCATTTTCAATAAGTGGTTTCATATACCTATAGAAAAATGTAAGTAATAAGCATTGGATATGAGCTCCATCTTCATCAGCATCAGTCATGATAATAACCTTATCATAGTTACTATCTTTTATATTAAATTCATTGCCAATACCGGCTCCTATGGTATGAATTAGGGTATTAATTTCTTCGTTTTTCAAGATGTCTTCTAGTTTAGCTTTCTCGGTGTTAATTACTTTTCCTCTTAATGGTAATACTGCTTGATATTTGCGATCTCTTCCTTGTTTGGCTGAGCCTCCCGCTGAATCACCTTCGACTATAAATAATTCGTTTTTGCTTTTGTCTTTGCCTTGAGCTGGGGTTAGTTTACCACTTAATATTTTTTCTATTTTTTTGTTGTCTTTACCTTTTCTTGTTTCTTCTCTTGCTTTTCTGGCCGCTTCTCTTGCTTCTTTGCCTTTTAATGCTTTAGATATTATTTTGGTAGCAATGCTTTTATTTTCTTCTAAAAAATATTTTAATTTTTCTACGGTAGTCGATTCTACTATACTTCTTGCTATTGGAGTACCTAGTTTGGCTTTGGTTTGTCCTTCAAACTGTAATAAGTCTTCTGGTATTTGAACACTTATAATCGCGGTTAAACCTTCTCTTACATCACTACCTTCAAATGTTTTATCTTTGCTTTTTAAGAAATTGTTTTCTTTGGCATAGTCATTTATTATTTTAGTAATCGCCGATTTGAATCCTACTTCATGGGTACCACCATCAGTGGTTTTAACATTATTGACAAAACTTATAATGTTTTCAGCATAACTATCTGTATATTGTAAAGCTACATCAACTTTAATTTTATCTCTAACACTAGAAAAACATAATACCTTATGTAAAACATCTTTTCCTTCGTTTAGATAATCACAGAATGCTGATAATCCATTTTCATAAACATATTTTTCTTCTCTATTATTAATTTCATCTATTATTTCAATGATAAGACCATTTATTAGAAAAGCACATTCTTGCATTCTTTCACATATTGTTGAAAAACTAAAACTGGTCGTTTGGAATATTGTTGGATCCGGCCAAAATCTTACTGTTGTTCCTGTGCCTCTAGCTTCACCTATTTTTCTTAATGTTTTGCTTACTTTGCCTCCATTTTCAAAAGCAATATAATATTCTCCTCCATCTTTTTTAGTTGTTACTTCCATTTTACTGCTTAACGCATTAACAACCGATGCTCCAACCCCATGCAAGCCCCCACTTACTTTGTATCCTCCATCACTAAATTTACCACCAGCATGGAGTACTGTATATATTACTTCGGGTGTACTTTTTCCTGAAGCATGCATTCCTACAGGGATTCCTCTACCTTTATCAGTAACACTGACAGAGCCATCTTTATGCATAATTATCTTAATACTGTTACCATATCCGTTTAATGCTTCATCTACGGCATTGTCAACAATTTCCCAGACTAGATGATGTAATCCTCTTTTATCAGTGGAACCAATATACATACCAGGTCTTTTTCTAACAGCTTCAAGGCCTTCTAATATTTTAATTGAATTCTCATCATAATTTGATTTCATGTTTTCACCCTATTCTAATACTATATTTACATTTATTTTTTTTGTTTCACAGTTATACTCTAATTCAATTTCTTTGTCTAAATTTATATATTCATTGGTTTGGGGATTTTTTAATGAGCCTTTGAGGTAACCTTTATTTATTAAATCATTTAAAGTAATTGTTGTTTTATCATGGCATGTTTTAAATAAAGTGGTAATGTTATCAGTAGCATAATTTTTACTTGATAATATAATGCTATTTTTTATTTTGTTAAGGTTTTCTTCTTTGCTTTTATCAATTAAACTACTTACGTTGGGCACGAGCAAAATGGCAAGCATGCCTAATATTGAGATAACAATTAGTAATTCAATCAGTGTGAAGCCTTGGTTGTTTTTATTATGGTTGGTAATATAATCTTTAACTGGTCCGTAGCTTCTTCGGTGTTCATTGATGATGCCATATTCTTCGATGGCTTTGATGTGTTTTTTTGTGGGATAACCTTTGTTGTTTTTAAAGTCATACATTGGATATTTTTTGTCTAATTCATATAGCATTCTATCTCTAGTTACTTTGGCAATGACTGAAGCCGCAGCGATACTAATACTTAAAGCATCGCCTTTGATGATTGATGTTACTGGTATATCTAATTCTAAGGGCATGGCATCCACTAAAACATGTTCTAGTTTTATTTGTTTTCTTACGTTTTTAATTGCTTCTTTCATTGCTAGTTTGGTAGCTTCATAGATATTTATTTTATCAATTATATCTTTATCTATTATTCCAATTCCTACGGCAACAGCATGGTTCATAATATAATCATAATATATTTCTCTTTTTTTCTCACTTAATTTTTTAGAGTCAGTTAATCCTTCTAAAACAAAATCTTTGGGTAATACAACGCAAGAGGCTACGACTGGGCCTACTAGAGGGCCTCTTCCTACTTCGTCAACACCTCCAATGAGAGAGATGTTACGACTATATAGTTCTTTTTCATATTTATATAAATCAACCATATCTTACTTCCTAAAATTATTTATTATGGAGTTTATTTTGTTGTTCCTATTTATTTCTTTATTACCTTGTATTTGTCTATTTAAGTTATTAACTTTATCTTCTTTTGTTTCTTTATTGTTATTAAAATTAGTGTAACTACCAAACATTTTGTTATTAATTCTGTTCATTGCTTCTTTATAATCACTTACTTGTTTAGTATTATGATTAGCTTTCCAGCGATCATTGAATATATCAAGTGTGTCTCTGTTGCGATTAAAACCAAGTGCCATATTATCACATCCTGAAACTAATTTTAGCAAAAAAAACGAAAAAAGGCAAGTAATACTTACTTCTATATGACAATATTACTCGCTTTTATACTAATTTTGCAATGACTGTGTTTTTATCTACTACTTTATCTATTTTAACTTTTATAATCTTATTAGCATCATATTTGCCTTTGATATGGACAAGTATATAATTACTAGTAAATCCTTGGGTATAATCTTTTTTGTAACTTTCAGTAATAATTTCTTCTTCTTTGTTTAGCATGCTTTTGTAAAATTCTAATTCATTCTCATTGGATAACTCAATTACTTTTCTAGTACGTATTTTTTTAATTTCTTGAGATACTTGGTTGTCCATGGTACTGGCTTTTGTTCCTTCTCTTTTGGAATAAGGAAATACATGTATTTTACTGAATTTAATTTTGTTTAAGAAGTTAATTGTTTCATTAAATAGATTGTCATCTTCATGGGGAAAACCTACAATTAAATCGGTAGTAATAGAAATGTCTAAAATGTTTTTTCTAATATAGTTTATTCTATCAAGAAAATACTTGGTGTCATATTTTCTTTCCATTAGTTTGAGTATTTTATCACTTCCACTTTGAAGCGGGATATGTAAATGATGGGCGATAATATTACTATTTTTCATTAATTCAATAATTTCATCAGTGATCTCATTTATTTCAATAGAAGATATTCTTAATCGATATAAATTAGGTATTTTTATTAATTTTTTGAGAAGGTTTTCTAAATTAGTATTAATATCACGACCATATTTACCTGTATGAATACCTGTTAAGACTATTTCTTTATAACCACGGTTAACTAGGTTTGTTACTTCTTCAATAACTAAATTTTCATTTTTACTTCTTATGTTTCCACGACTGTAGGGAATAATGCAATATGCACAGAAGGCATCACATCCATCTTGTATTTTAACAAATGCTCTTGTATGGGAATTAAAATCATTAATCTCCATAATCTCGAATGATTCGTTGGTTAAATCGTATATTTTTTTTATTTCTTTTTTATTTTTTATGTATTCTTCTAATAACTCTACTATTTTGCTTTTATCTTTGTTACCAATTATGATATCAGCGTCAATGCTATTTCCTTTTATTTGAGAATGACACCCCATAACTACTACAATGGCATCTTTATTTTTTCTTGCTTGTCTAATCATTTTTTCACTTTTATTATCCGCCGTATTTGTAACTGTGCAGGTGTTTATGATATAAATGTCTGCGAGAGAATTAAATGGTACTATTTCGTAACCATTTTCTTTTAATTTTGATATAACGTATTCGCTTTCATAAATATTAACTTTGCAACCTAAACTGCATATTGCTACTTTCACTAAAATCACTTCCTTGTGAGTAATATTATAGCAGATTAAAGAAAAAAAAGGAAGTTTTCTTCCTTTAATTTTTACGGTTGTATAATATTTAGTGGGTGTAAACAAAACATCCACTATTTTTAATTAAAATAAAAAGGACATAACTTTTTGACCTAATCTTTGATATAATAAATTTGAAATAAAAAATAAAAAGAAATGAGGTTTTAAGTTATGTCACAAGAATATTGTATACTAAATTTATTAAATATTGAAGATAAAAATGTTAAATTAATAGAAAATTTTTATAAGATTGAGAAATTTGGAAATATAAAGTATAAGGTTATCGAAGCAATTCTATCGTATGAACCTGTTTATTGCCATAGATGTGGTTGTACTTTTAATAAAGAACAAACATATGAAAAGAATGGTTTTAAAACATCTGATATATTAATGTTAGACGTATGCAACCATGGTTGCATATTAAGATTACATAAACAAAGATTTTTATGTCATTCTTGTAATAAAAAGTTCTTTGCTAGAACAAAGATTGTTAATGATGGTTGTTTTATTTCTAATCAAGTTAAATATGCCATAGCATTAGAGCTTAAAAATAAAATATCAGAAATAGATATAGCAAAAAGATATAGAGTATCCCCTAATACTGTTGAAAGAATTATTGATTCTTATTATGATGGTCAAAAACTTTATAAACATCATTTACCTGAAGTGCTTTCTTTTGATGAATTTAAATCTGTTAAGTCAGCTGATGGTGCTATGAGTTTTCATATGTGTGATGGTAAGACAGGTAAAACTATTGATATTGTTGAAGATAGAAAATTAAATAGCCTAATGAAATACTTTTCTTACTTTACCCATAAGGCAAGAAGTAATGTTAAGTTAATAGTTATTGATATGTATTCACCTTATATTTCTTTAATAAAAAAGATGTTTCCTAATGCAGATATTATTATTGATAAATTCCATTTAGTTAACCTAATATCAACATCATTAAACAAGACAAGAATTAATATTATGAAAAAAGATAAAAAGAATTACAATAAGTTAAAAAGATACTGGAAATTAATATTAAAATCACAAGATGAATTAAATAATTCAAAATGGAGAAAATGGCGATGTTTTGATAAATTAATGACACAATCTGATGTTGTCAGTTATTTAATAAATACTCATGTAGAATTGAAGGAAACATATGAAATATATCAGAATATTCTTTATTCAATAAAGAATAATAAATACAATAATTTAGAAATAATATTAAATAAAACTAGTAATAAAATATCTAGTTATATGAAGACATCTGTAAAAACATTAAAAGAATATTTACCATATATTAAAAACACATTATCAAATCCATATCATAATGGATTTGTAGAAGGAAATAATAATTTTATTAAAGTACTTAAAAGAATAGCATTTGGATTTAGATCATTTAGAAGATTCAAAGCTAGAATCATGATATGTAAAAATTTATTACATGTGAAAAAAGCCAGTGCATTTTAAGCACCAGCTTTATCAAATTTCTTTATCAAGATTTTTGGTCACACCCACTATTTGACAAAGAACCTAAGTTTCCTTAATTTAATCGACTTTTTGACGTATAGCCATTCGTCTTTTTTCACGAATCATGAAATCAGTTATTTTGGTTTCTATTTCAGGTAGAGCTTTTTTGCTAATATTAGATAAAGTTACATACTCTTTAATCGTATCTATATATACTCTCCCCCATAATAATCTAGTTTCTACTTTAAGGTCATTAAACATATCTGGTGTTATTGAAGTGAAAAAATATCCCCACAACAACCTTTTAGTAGCGAGCAATAATCTTTTATTAGTAAGTACTACTGCATAAGTAGTTACTATATCTAAAGGATTATCATTTTTTTGAGCTGGAAAAGCATATGTTACTACTTCACCATCATTAAGATGTTTCTCAATTACTTTAGCATGTTTTTTTAATCTCCATGCCACGGTAGCAGGATATTTATTTTTGAATTCTTTCATGTATTGATAAGTCTTATTTTGCATATATTACCTACTTTATGAAGCCATTAGTTTTAAAGAACTCAACTGTTTCTTCTTTTTCGTTATAACCTTGTAGAGCATCAATTACTTTATTGCCATTCATAATCAAAGTTGTTGGTGTCCCACTAAAATTATTTTTACCTACAGTATTAGTAATTTTTTTATATTCTTCGTTACTTACTGTAGATAAATCAATATAAACAACTTCTAAATTGTTTTCACTGATAATTTCTTCTAAAATAGGTTTAAATTTGTTACACCAACTACATGTTGCAGAACCTAAATAAACTATAGTGTTTTCTTTTGAAACATTAGTAAGCGCCTCAAAATAATCATAATCCATAGTATTTAATTTTCCTTTAGCTAGCTCTGTTTTGGTATATGTTTCAGTCCATCTTGCCATATCTTTTTCATTGTCTTTTTTACTTGTTAAAAAGAAACTTCCTACTAAAAATAAAGCAACAACTCCAATTAATATATAATCTTTTTTCTTCATAATCATTCCTCCTAGGTATTATTCTACTATTAAACGGTAATTTTTTCAAGAAAAATCTACTATTTTTACGAAAAGAACTATTTTAGCATTAGTTTTAATGCATCTTTAATTTGTTCTTCTATTTCTTTTGTACTATCTATACTTGGTAATATTTTTTTAATATCATTGTTTTTATAACCCAAACTTGTTAATACTTCGACTAGTTCATTATTTGTATTAACTATATCTTCTTTTTTAACTAACTTCCCTTTTAAGTCAAGAATTATTTGCCTTGCAACTTTGTCTCCTATTTTTGGAAATTTCTTCAAATATAAAATATTTTCTCTTTCTATTGCATCCATTATTCCTGTTTGACTGCCCGTGGCAAGCATTGGTAAAGCCATTTTAGGTCCTAATCCTTTTACTGCAATTAGTTTTAGGAATAATTCTTTTTCGCTTAATTCTTTAAAACCATAAAGTAAATGTTCATCTTCTTTTATCTGAGTATAAATATATATTTTATATTCACTGTTTAAGGTAAAAGAATATGGATTAGGCACATTTATAATGTATCCAATTTTATTATTTTCTAATATGATATAACTTGCCTCGATTTCTGTTACTGTTCCTATTATATAGCCATACATTATTTTTTAATACCACCTTTTAACCCTTTAGTGCCCATGTTAGATAGAATATTGGTATCAAAAGAATGAGTTAATTTCATTTGTTTTTTATATGCTTTTATTGCATCATTTATTAAAATCTCTAATAGTTCTGTATAAGGAATGTTAGGCCATAGATAATATGATAAGCTTCCCGGTATTGTGTTTATTTCATTTACGTAAACTTTTTCCTTTTTATTATCTATTAGAAAGTCAATTCTAACAATACCGCGGTTATTTAATACTAAGAATACTTTTTTAGCTAGTTCTAATACTTCTTTTTCTAGTTTTTTGTCTATTCTTGCAGGTATTATTCTTCTAGTGGTTACCATGCCTTTAGTTGACCCTTTTGCATTACCAATATATTTATCTTTGTACGATAAAATATCGTCACCTTTTATTACTTCTTCGATTACTGATGTTTGCATATGGTCATAATTGCCTAATACTGAGACATTTACTTCTGTTAGGTTGGTTACCACCTCTTCTACTAGAACCTTAGTGGTATATTTAAATGCTTCGTTCAACTTATCATCTAATTCATCTTCGCTTTTAACGATACTTATACCTATACTACTACCAAGTGTAGCAGGTTTAATTATTATTGGATATTCTAATTTATTAATTCTTTTTACAACATTATCCTTATCATGTTCATATTCAGCATCAAAAAACCAAATATATTTTTTTGTGGGAATGTTATTTGCTTCAAAAATTTGTTTCATAAACACTTTATCTTGCCCAACTGCAGAGGATGCTACATTGCTTCCAACATAAGGAATGCCAAGTAATTCTAAATAGCCTTGTATTGTTCCATCTTCAGTACCTTGACCATGAACAATAGGTAATGCTATATCAATTTCATTTATTTCCTTTTTAAACCAAGATGTTTTTTGTAAAACAAAGCGTCCTTTTTTATTTACTAAGTTTACTTTCTTAGCATATTTCTTTATTAAAGATAAATCACGGTATGATTCGATATCTTTAAGCATACCTCCAGTATACATTTCTAAATCTTTAGTTATATAAATGGGTACTATATCATATTTTTCTTCATCCATATAATTCATAGCTTGAACCGCGGATATAACACTTATTTCATGTTCAACACTTTTTCCTCCATATATAACACCTACTTTAATCTTCATTATTATTACTCCTTTCATTTGATAAGAAATTATCTAAGATGCTAATCGTTTTATTTAAGTCCTCTAAATATGCGTAGTGGCTTTTGCCAGGATATATTATTAGTCCCGAATCCTTAATTAAACTATTTAATTCCTTTGCTTCTTCCGTTGTAACTGCCGTATCACATTCACCCCATATAAGAAGTGTTGGAACACTTATCTTTTTAGCATAATTAGTTAAATCATTATTAATGGCATTTACTAAAACTTCTTTCATTATAGGAGATGCATTTCTATAATCAGGACTACCAAATTTATTTTTAGCCCATGGTTCTAATTTATTAATAAGTGGGATGTTTTTTAAAAATTTAAGCATTTTAGTTTTAAAATCATTACTTTTTTTTGTATTTTTGAAAGGAGAAGATAGTAAAATTAGTTTTTTTACCTTATATTTTCCTGCATATACAATTGAGATTCTGCCTCCAAAAGAATGACCTATTAAAATAGGATTTTTAATTTTAAGTTTTATAAATAATTTATTTAAAATATCAGCATAATCTTCAATAGTTAATGCCTTTTTTGGTTCAGCACTT
>ERZ779888.1374-NODE-1374-length-24433-cov-4.528796_pt1 | contig 24433 bp, 22 predicted proteins | sample MGYA00511245_ERZ779888 | MGnify/ENA primary metagenome ERZ779888 (study PRJEB29588, sample SAMEA2155255) | human gut metagenome | biome: human gut; feature: human-associated habitat; material: faeces | place: Denmark | collected 2008/2010 ...
AACAACTTTGTCTTTCGAAGCTCTCTCGCTTCAAGCGACTCATTTATTATATCGCGGCGTTTTCATACTGTCAAGAACTTTTTTATTTTTCTTTTTCAGTCTGAAGAACAATCAGCTTCGTGAATGCATCCAATCAAGGAGCTCATCTCTCATGTCGGCTGTTGTCTTGCGGCGACTTGTAATATATTACAGGAATGTCACGCGTTTGTCAACACTAAAATAGAAAAAATATAAAAAAAGTCAGGGCCTGCCAAAAACAAGCTCTGACTTCCTGTATTCTGCTTATTCTGCCGGCATCATGATGATGTTGATAGGCAGGTTTGAAGCCCCTGGGGGCGAAAATTCGAACGTGACCGGCGTATCATCCTCATAGGCACCGAGGTCAGCAAGCTCGGTTGAATCGGTAAGGATGGCCAGACCTTCTTCACGGGCCTTCTGCGTCGCATCGGACTCCGGCGGTGTTGCATCGCCAAAGTACGGCTGTCCGTATGGTGTCTCAATCATGCGGCGCTGGGTCGTATCCGTGCGCACAGTCATGGCACCGGCGTAAATGCCGCCAAGGGGGCTCAGATAATACTGCGTCGCCCCGCCCTTCATCGTCGGAATCTGCAGCTTATAGAGAATGCCGTAATTGCCGTAATTCTTGACTTCGCTGCCATCCGTCGCGTCAATACCAGTACGGTAGAGGTCATGGATGTCATCGGCCAAAGGGAAATATACGGTGCCATCGAACGATGGGTCATAAACCTTCGACGAAGTCACTACGCGGTCCATCCCTTTGAAAGTGCCGCGCAGGCGCTGTTCATCCTTTGGCAGGACATGTGCCTGTTCTAAGAAATCATATGGATTGACATCTGCCGGATACATGATGACCGACACCTTGACCGGACGGTTCGTCGAAAAGTCATAAACGCCGTAGACGAGGTCCCCCGGATGCAAAATGGTCGTATCCATGCTCTCCTGCAGCAAGCGGTGGCGGCCGCGGCCAATGTAGATATCGCCATAAGCCTCACCCTCAAAATAAGCCATCTGCGTCATCTTGCCGACATGGAGATAGTCAGGGCTCGGGTCACTCGTACCGCCGCGCGTTACGCGCACGATGGCGGGCTGATTATCCGCACTCTGCAGTACGACGGCAACTTTCTTGTCGCTGTCGCTGCTGTTCAGATGGTAGTAAAGGACACGCGCATGGCCCTGCACCGTATCCTGATAGAGAATGCCGTCTTCCGTAACGGATTCCGGACTGTCGGAAAACAGCAGTGTGCCGCCCTCGTCCTTCGATTCTACGGGCCAGAGCTTCATCATATGGGATTTCAGGAGATTCCTGCGCGGATTCTGCGCCATATGCTCGCGCAGAATCTCTGCCACCTTCTGATGAATGCGCACTACGGTATCCTGTGCCGGCTGCGTATCCTTTTTCTTCTTTTTATTTACGTTCTTGTTCACCTTCACATTTTTTTGTTCTGCAGGTGCTGCCGCTTTCACAGCCGTACCATTGAACTGTGTATTCTTCACCTGAGCCGCTGTATCTTCAGGCACGGCGGCCGGCTGTACCTGCTGACGGGCCATGGCATTATGCGAGAAAAACAGCCCCGACAGCAGACAGGCTAAAAAGCCCGCCGCAATTTTCTTTCTGCGTTTCACGAATCGTTTCCTCTTTCCTGATTTGAAATGTCTCATGAGCTGACCTCACTGATTTTCACGAAGCTTTACTGGTCATCCCGATGCTGGCGGATGCCGAGTTTCGTGTAGAGCTCTGCCTTCCAGAGCCGCAGCTTGAATTCGGTAAGCCCGAAGCGCGGATGCGGGATATTGATGCGCTGCATCAGGTAGGGATTTGTCCCCGCTACGTTGATGCCTGTATCGCCCGTAACCGCGGTCAGGTACTGATTCTCGGCCAAAAGGGCCGGCATGGTATCGTCATAAGCGCCATTGGGATACGAGAAGGCGTAGACCGTATGGATGCCGTTCCATTCGAGCAGGAGCTTTGACAGGCGCACTTCATCCTCGCGCTGCTGCGGGTCCATCTGCGTCAACGGCTGATGGTTGGCCGTATGGCCGCCAATCTCAATGCCATGGGCCTGCATATCGCGCAGCTGGTCCCAGTTCATATAATCGGGCTGGCCAATCTCATTCGTGATGACATAGACCGTCGCCTTCATATCATATTCCTCAAGGATTGGCAGCAGGGTCGTGTAATTGTCCTCATAGCCATCATCAAAGGTCAGGATGATGGGCTTTGCCGGCAGTGCCTGCTTGCCCCGCCGTGCCTTCATATAATCCAGCATGGAGATGGTCGTATAGCCCTGACTTTTCAGATAGTCGAGCTGCTGACGAAAATCTTCCGGCGGCACATTGTAAATGTAGGCATCGTCGTCTACAGAATCTGCTACTTCGTGGTATTCCAGCACAGGCACACCTTTCGGTGCCGGCGAGAACACCAGCCAGAGGACAAACGCCAGCAGCAGGAAGCATAAGCTCAATAACCATTTTTTCAAGCGACTCAAATCGTAGGATCCCCTTCCTTTTTCCCGGATGTTCCGGATATTCTGGACTCTTCGGCCACGGCCAGCGCGTGCAGCTTGCGCAGGCGGTGGTTCATGCCGGACTTGCTGACGCCGAGGATGCTGCCGAGCTCGACAATGCTCGCGTCCGGTTCAGCCAGGCGAGCCTCCGCCGTTTCACGCAGGCGTTCGGGCAGCGCGGCAAGGCCGCCCTCACGCTGCTTCAGAATATCGATATCATGAAGCTGGCGTCCAGCGGCATCGACAGATTTTTGCAGATTCGCGGTCTCACAGTTGACGAGCCGGTTGACCTGAGAGCGCACTTCCTTGATGTTGCGCGCAATCTCAAAGGCCTCGACGGCCTTATCGGCCTGCAGCATCGCCAGAAAATCGATGATGGCATCGCATTCCTTTAAATAGACAATATAAACATCTTTGCGGTCGGTGAAGCCCACGGGAAAATCCATGCGCTTCATCAAAGTATACAGAAGATTGCCGAGGCCGTAACTGCCGGTCACCAGCTCAAGGTGATAATTCGCCTCGGGCCGGTTGACGCTGCCGCCGCCAAGGAATGCACCGCGCAGGTACGCCGCGCGGCAGCAGTTCTTCTTGAGAATTCCCATATCGGAATCCATGTTAAGGCTCTCATCGTGCAGGAATCCCAGATGCTCCAGCAGCTTAGCCACAGGCGGTGCCGGCATGACGCGGACGCTGTAGCTGTTGTTTTTCTTGAGGCGCCGGCTGCGCGAAACGGTGATTTCCGTGCGGACGCCGCCGCCCTCGCCCTTCAGGAGCTGCAGCGTTTTACGCGCTACGGCGGCATTCTCCGTTGTGAAGTTCAGGCCAAAGGTATGATGAAGCCCAAACGTGATAGTCGCGCCCATGCGCAGAAGGGCCGCGAGTTCGGCCGTGCGGCAGCAGGCATCCTCGTACATCAGTCGGGCCAGTTCGTTCTTGACTTCCGTTGCAAATGACGGCACAGCCGTACCTCCTTTCTGAAATTCTATGCTGCGGCTCAGCCGTGTCTTTCTTTCATATAATGGTCACTGCCGTTGCCGGGGCGCAGGCCATCGACCATCTTCATGACGTTGCGGCAGAGTTTCTGCGGGTCGTGACGGATGACGTCGGACTCATTGAGGATGTCCGCCTTGATGAAGCCGATGCCGAGCGCATTGATGGCATCTTCATCAACGACAACAGGATAAGCCCCTTCTTTGGCGTAATACTCCTGCATATCCTTGGAAATCGGGGCATTGTTGACCAGCATGTAGTCAATGACGCCCTGTCCGCCATGGTCGATGATGGCCTTGGCATGCATCGAAGCCGTGTAGCCGTCGGTTTCGCCCGGCTGCGTCATGACGTTGCAGATGTAGATTTTTACGGCCTTGCTCTTGCGCAGGGCTTCGGCCACGCCATCGACGAGCAGGTTCGGCATAATGCTCGTGTAGAGACTGCCAGGGCCAAGGATGATGGCATCGGCATTTGTCAGGGCATCCAGCGCCGCCTGCACGGGCTGTACATGCGGCGGGAACAGTTTGACGCGGCGGATGTGTTTGTGTACCTCAGGGATATGGGATTCCCCCTCGACCACCGTACCGTCGTCCATGATGGCATCGAGGCGCACATGCTCCTTCGAAGCCGGCAGTACCTCACCTTTGACAGCGAGAACCTTCGACGATTCGCGCAGGGCTTTTTCGACATCGCCGGTGACTTCCGTCATGGCCGCGATGAAGAGATTGCCGAACGAATGGCCCGCAAGCTCGCTCTTGCCCTTGAAGCGGTACTGGAAGAGTTTTTCCATCAGGGGCTCGGTGTCGGCGAGGGCCACGAGGCAGTTGCGCAAATCGCCCGGCGGGATGATGCCGAGGTCTTCGCGCAGACGGCCCGAAGAGCCGCCATCATCGGCCACCGTCACGACCGCCGAGATATTCGACGTTGCTGCCTTGATGCCGCGCAGCAGCACCGAAAGGCCATGGCCGCCGCCGATGACGGCGATGTTCGGCCCTTTGCCGAGACGGCGTTTTTCATAGATGATATCGACAAGGCGCTCGGAGTTGTCCGGCAGCAGCACCGTGATGACCGAACGAATGACAAAACGCGTGGCAATCAGCATGAGCCCGATGCCCACGATGACCACGGCAATGCCCACGAGCGTTGTGAACATGTAATTATAGCTGCCTTTCCAGAGATAGACAGCACGAAAGATAGCTTCTTCAATCACATCGAGGTATTTATAGTTGAAGACAAGCGCCAGGCCAAGGCTGACCAGCATGACGCCGACCGAAAACAGCAGCAGCCAGCGCTTGAACTTCATCCCGGGGTAAAGCCATTTCAAAAGATGCATGACTTAACACTCCTCACGTACATGTTCGCGCACATCGTTCTTCATGAGGTCGCGGTGCTCGAGACGCGCCGTATAGCCCTGAGCATTCAGGCGGTCAAAGATGTGTTTGGCAATGTAGACACTGCGGTGCATGCCGCCCGTGCAGCCCACGGCAATGACGAGCTGGCTCTTGCCTTCTTTGATATACTGCGGCACGAGAAAATCCATCATCTCATCGAGGATGCGCGTGAATTCTTTCGTCACCGGCCATTTCGCGATGTACTCGGCAACTTCCGGCACAGCACCGCTCTTATGGCGCATCGATTCAATGTAAAAGGGATTTGGCAGGAAGCGCACGTCAAAGACCATGTCGGCATCGAGCGGCATGCCAAACTTGAAGCCAAACGACAGTACATTGATATTCATCTGCTCGCCGCCCGACGTGCCGAACAGGCGGTGAATCTTGTCGCGCAGATCGACCTTGCGCAGTTCCGACGTATCGATGATATACGTTGCCTTGGCGCGCACCGGTGCGAGGCGTTCGCGCTCTTTGGCAATGCCCTCCGTGATGCGCGACGACGGCGCCATCGGGTGGCGGCGGCGCGTCTCTTTATAGCGGCGGATGATGGCCGGGTCCGAGGCGTCCATGAACAGCATCTCGTAAGGCACATCATCTTTATCCATATCGTTGAGCGTATGGACGAAGGTATCGAAGAACTCGCGGCTGCGCGTATCGACGACGAGCACGACCTTGCGGACATGGCCGCCCGCGTGCTTGCAGAGTTCTACGAATTTCGGAATGAACACCGGCGGCAGATTGTCCACGCAGAAATAACCGAGGTCTTCAAGATTGCGTCTTGCCGCCGCCCGACATTCCAGTCACAATGACGAGACGGAAGGAATCTTCTTTCTCAGGTTCATGATTTTTCATCTCATTCATTTGCTCCACCTCCGAGCACTAAGGTATCGATTGCTTTGGCAAAGCCAAATTCTTCACACGACGCTGTCACATAATCACAGACAGCCTTGACTTCCGGCACGGCATTGCCCATGGCCACGCTGCGGCCGGCTGCCTTGAGCATCGGCAGGTCGTTGTACGAATCGCCGATGGCCATCGTCTCTTCAATGGGGATATGGAGTTTTGCGGCCAGATGTTTCAGGCCTTCTGCCTTCGATACCCCCGGATTGACGAGTTCTGCATAGCGCACGTTGGAACGCATCGCCATGATTTCCTGCCCGAAGTGCTCGTTGAGCAGCTGCAGGCGTGCCTGTGTCTCCTCCGCACTTTCGGAAATCGTCAGCAGCTTACAGACTTCCTCCGTATGCTCTTTAAGCCCGTCCCAGCCGACAACATGCCCCTGCACCTGCTGTTCGTGCTCATAATGCTGCGCATGCTCATCATGCACGGGCACCCAGAGTTCGTCTTTGCTGTACGACTGCACATACCAGCCCTGCGCCCTGCAGAAGTCAATGACTCTGACGATGATGTCCGGCTTGAGGAAATTCGAGTAGTACACCCTGCCGGTCACCGACTTGATGAGAGCACCGTTGTACGTGATGATGGGCACATCAACCCCGAGGGCCTTGGCCACGGGCAGTGCCGCCCTGTACATGCGCCCCGTCGCAATCGTCACGGTGACGCCGGCGCGCACAGCTCTCTGTACGGCCGCTATATTTTCAGCAGGGACCGCCGCGCCGCTCGGCAGCAACGTCCCGTCAAGATCTGTCACAAAAAGTTTTACTGTCATACATTTTCACTCCCTAAAAAAGAAGTCACCTCTTTCTATTATCCCCACATCGGGAGAAAAAAGCAAGCAGGCAAAGGTTATGCTTTTCCTATTTCTGCCATCATGATAAAATAAAAAGATGTTAATTTCATGATTACGAAACAAACGCTGCAGAAAGAAGGTTTTTTCTTGAATTGGAAGCTCGTCCTTGCGATTCTCACCTGTAATATTCTCTTCATGTCCTCGAGCTATACCATGCTCATCCCGTTCCTGCCCATGTACCTGACAATGGACCTCGGCGTCTCTGAGGACAATGTCAACCTCTGGTCAGGCATTGTCTTTTCCGCGTCGTTCCTCGTATCGGCCATCATGGCACCGATTTGGGGCCGCATGGCCGATACGAAGGGCAAACGCCTCATGGCCATGCGTGCCAGTTTCCTGCTGTCCGTCAGTTATTTTCTCGGCGGCATTGTCCAGACGCCGGAACAGCTGACGCTCATGCGCCTCTTTCAGGGCTTTGCCTCGGGGCTCTGGCCGATGGACCTGGCCATCATGACGCTCTACGCCCCGCCAAAGAAACTCGGCTTCTGCCTTGGCGTCATGCAGGGCACTTTGACCGCCGGCGGCGTCATCGGGCCGCTCTTAGGCGGCATCCTCGCCGAAGCCGTCGGCATGCGCTATTCATTCTTCCTGGCCGCGGCCGCACTCTTCACCAACTTCCTCATCTTTACTTTCATTATAAAAGAACCGCCCACAGCGAAAAAAGCAGCGGCAGAAGAAACATCCGCAGAAGAGTCTGTCTCGCCATGGCATATGCCGCTTCTGCGCAATATGCTGCTCTGCGGCACCCTCGTCCAGATGGTCATCCTGATTCTGCAGCCAATCATCACGACGTACATTGCCAAGCTCGCAGGCCCCCTGCCGAACATCGTCTTTGTCGCCGGCCTCGTCTTCTCGCTCGGCGGCATCGCCGGCGCCATCGCCGCGCCGTTCTGGGGGACGTTTGGCCAGCGCCGCGGCTTTTTCCGCACGATGTGCCTCGGCATGACCGGCGGCGGTATCTGCATGATTATCCAGGGCATCCCCGACACGCTCATCCCGTTTGCCATCATGCAGTTCATGGGCGGTCTGTTCTTCTGCGGCATCCACCCAGCCATCAATGCCGTGCTGGCCTGCCATACGCCGGCATCGTACAAGGGCCGCATCTTCGGCATGCTGTTTGCCGCGCAGCAGGTCGGCTCGATGGCAGGTCCGCTGCTCGGCGGCCTCATCGCGACGTACCTCGGTCTGCACTGGGTCTTCACCATTTCCGGCATCCTGCTGCTCCTGCTGAGCTCCGCCGTCTGGTCCCGCTACCACGGGCAGCGCGGCTGCTAAGCAAAATACACTTCTGCCTTTCCTGCCTTCACGGCAGGATTTTCTTATGCGTATGCAGAATTAAAGAGCATCACCATACAATTCAATGTATTGAGCTTAGGACGTGGTCATATGCATATTCATATCGGCGATAAAATTGCCTACTTCTTCATCGCCTTTTCCCTCTATCTGCTGCGCGCATTCGCGGAGGCCCCTACGGCACCGCTGACAAATATCCTGCTTTACGTCTCGATTGCCATCTCGCTGCTCGCGAGCAACATTCCGCGCGTCGTCGATATTCCCCTGCACTGCGTCTATCCCGTGCGCTGCGTCGAGATTTTCAGCTTTGGCCTCGCCATTGTCTGCTTTCTCGTGCTCTGCATGCGCCATATGTTCATTTGAAGATAACCATAAAGAAAAACCAGAAGTCTCCTCTTGCAGAGATTTCTGGTTTTTTATTTTGCTTTTTATTTTACTTTGTCAGCCGCGGCTTCCCAGCCGAGCTCCAACGCCTTCATATTCTGTTCTACCGTATGCGGCGGCACGCGGTTGGCAACGGCCTTCTTGATGGCCTCGAACGAGACAATGCCCGTGAGGCGCACGAGCGCGCCGAGTGCCACGATATTGGCGAAAAGCGGTTTGCCGACTTTCTCGATGGCGATTTTCGTAATCGGAATGCGCACGACGTGCGGGAAGTCCGGCACATTCGGCACGAGCTGTTCATCGAGGACGAGCAGTCCGTCGGGATTGAGGTCCTTGTAGTACTTGTCCGCAGCCTTCTGTGTCATGGCGAGGACAAGGTCCGGCACGAGCACGTGCGGATGATAAATCGGCGCATCGTCGATGATGACTTCGGACTTCGACGCGCCGCCGCGTGCTTCCGGGCCATACGACTGTGACTGCACGGCCTGTTTGCCTTCGTCGACAGCAGCCGCAGCTAAGATGATGGCCGCCGTGATGACGCCCTGACCGCCCGAACCGGATAATCTAAGCTGTTTTCTCATTTGTGGGCACCCCCTGCACGTTCGATGACCTGGTCATATGCGGCATCGTAGTCGATGGCCTGTGCCGTATAGAGACAGCCAATCGGGAATTTCTCAGCGCGTTTTTCTTCCGGCAGCTTGTCCCAGGCCGCCTTCATGACGGCGTGGTCACGCATCCACTTGAGCATGTCCGCCGGGCTGCCCATGTGGTTCTTGCGGCCAAAGGCCGTCGGGCACTGGACCATGGCTTCGATGAACGAGAAGCCCTTGTTGTCGAGGCCGTCGGCAATCATGTTTGTCATATGCTGAACATGGAAGGCCGTCGAGCGCGCGACATACGTCGCACCGGCAGCTTCGGCGAGCCTGCAGGCATCGAAGGTGCGGTCAACGGAGCCGTACGGGGCCGTCGTGGCCTTGGCGCCAATCGGTGTCGTCGGCGAGGCCTGGCCGCCCGTCATGCCGTAGATATTGTTGTTGAACATGATGACTGTCAGGTCGACATTGCGGCGGCAGCCGTGAATGAAGTGATTGCCGCCGATGGCCGTGCAGTCGCCATCGCCCGTAATGACGATGACATTGAGGTCAGGATTGGCCAGCTTGATGCCCGTCGCAAACGGGATGGCACGGCCATGCGCCGTGTGCAGCGTATCAAAGTCCATATAGCCCGACGCTCTTGACGAACAGCCGATGCCCGAGACGATGACCGTGTTGTCCTGCGAAAGACCTTTTTTCTCGACTGCCTGCACGATGGCTTTCATCGCGATGCCGTTGCCGCAGCCCGGGCACCAGAGATGCGGCAGACGGTTCTGGCGGAAATATTTTTCAAAGCTCCGTTCCATCACGCATTACCTCCTGCAATCATATTCTCGATGGCGGAGGTGATGTCCGCCGGTTCAAATGCTTTCATATCATATTTGCCGCAGAGCTCGACTTTGCAGTCGCTGTGGGCCGCGCGGCGTACTTCGTTGACGACCTGACCGTAGTTGAGCTCGGCCACGAGGATGCCCTTGACCTTCTTGGAAAGCTCGGCAATGGCTTTGTCGGCAAACGGCCAGATGGTCATGAGGCGCAGCATGCCGACTTTGCGGCCTTTTTTGCGCTCTTCGAGCACGGCTTCATATGCCGTACGGGCCGAGCCGCCAAACGAGACGACGGCATAATCGGCATCATCAAGGAAATACGACTCCGTATGGATGATTTCCTCGCCGGCACGCGCGATTTTCTCGTGCAGACGGCGGATAGACTGCTCCGTGACCTCAGGGCTGCCCGACGGGAAGCCCGTGTCGTCGTGGATGAGGCCCGTCACATGGATGTGATAGCCCTGACCAAAATCAGCGACATTCGGCACGAGGTCCTCATCCGGTGCATACGGCTCATAGCCCTCGGCGCGCGTCTTTTTCGGCTGGCGGCGCGGATAAACATCGACATGGTCCGGCAGTTCGACATTCTCGCGCAGATGGCCGATGACCTCATCCATCAGCAGGATGACCGGCGTGCGGAAACGCTCCGCATAGTTGACCGCCATGACCGTGGCATCGAAGGTCTCACGCACGCTCCACGGTGCGAGGGCAATCATCGGATGGTCGCCGTGCGTGCCCCAGCGGGCCTGCATGACATCGCCCTGTGACGGCGAGGTTGGCTGCCCCGTTGATGGGCCGACGCGCTGTACATCGACGAGCACGCAGGGAATCTCAGCACAGGCGGCATAGCCGATGAGCTCCTGCTTGAGGGAAAAGCCCGGGCCGCTCGTCGCATCCATGACCTTGCTGCCAGCCAGCGAAGCGCCTAAAATAGCGCCCATGCTCGCAATCTCATCTTCCATCTGCACGAACTTGCCGCCGTGTTTCGGCAGCAGGCGTGCCATCGTTTCGGCAATTTCCGTGGACGGTGTAATCGGGTAGCCGGCGAAGAAGTTTACGCCGGCCGCGATAGCACCTTCGGCACATGCTTCATTGCCCTGCATCAGTCTAGCTTTGCTCATTGTGCTGCCTCCTTGACTTTATCCACAAAAATCGCATAATCCGGGCAGCGCAGCTCACACTGACCGCAGCCAATGCAGGCCTCGCCGTTGACAACCTGTATCTTGCCAAGTTCGCTGACAGCCAGCACGGATTTGGGGCAAAAAGCCGCGCAGATGCCGCAGCCCTTGCAGCGCACCGTCTTGATGGTGATCTCTGACTTCATGATATTCCCTCCTGAAGATGACACAGTCTCATATGAATAATGCATAGTAAGTATGTTTATTGCGCCATATACTTTTACATCATAGCAGATAATTATCTAAAAATCCAGTGATATTGTAAATTTATAAATGTATACAATGCAAAGATGTACAAAATCTATTTTCTCCTGCCAATCCCAAAGATTGTTTTCCTCATGTCTTCCTTCTCATGTCTTCCTTATATGGAAGAGTTCGTCACCAAAAGACATTTCCCTGCCATGAGTTTTGACGGTCAAAAATAAAAGCAGGATTTTCTCCTGGCCGCCGCTAATATAAAAGATACAACGAATCCCGCAATCATCTTTGCTTTTATTCTGACAGGAGGAAATCGTATGCAGAGTTTTAATTTCAAGCTGCCGACAGAAATCATCTTCGGCCGCCATGCCGAGGACCGCGTCGCTGAAAAACTGCGTGAGTACGGTGCCAGCCGCATCTTCATCGTCTACGGCGGCGGCAGCGTCGTCAGAAGCGGCCTGCTTTCCCGCATCGAATGCCAACTGACTTCAAACGGTCTGGCGTTTCAGGTGCTCGGCGGCGTACAGCCGAATCCGCGCGTCGCACTCGTGCGCGAGGGCATCCGCGCGGCCATTTCGTTCAAAGCCAACTTCATCCTCGCCGTCGGCGGCGGCAGCGTCATTGACTCGGCCAAGGCCATTGCCCACGGCACGGCAAATCCCGGCACGGATATCTGGGATTTCTGGAGCGGCCGTGCGGAGCTCAAAAAGACCATGCCGTTCGGCTCTGTGCTGACGCTGGCCGCAGCCGGCAGCGAGACGAGCGACTCCGCCGTACTGACCAATGAGGATACCATGCGCAAGGTCGGCCTCAGCAGTCCGCTCAACCGCCCTGTTCTCGCCTTCATGAATCCGGAGCTCACCTACACGGTGCCGAAAAAACAGCTCGTCTGCGGTATCGCTGACATCCTCATGCATACGCTGGAGCGCTATTTCAGCTGCGATAAAGAGGAAAACGCCTTCACCGACCGCGTGGCCGAATCCCTCATCAAGACCGTCATGGAAGCTTCGCACGTGGCCATCAAGAATCAGCAGGACTACGATGCCATGAGTGAAATCATGTGGTGCAGCAGCGTCTCCCACTCCGACTTCACGGGACTTGGCCGCCGCAAAGACTTCTCCGTCCACAAGCTCGGCCATGAGCTCAGCGCCCGCTTCGATGCCACACATGGCGCTTCCCTGACGGCCCTCTGGGGCTCGTGGGCCAAATATGTCTACAAAGACGATATCGCCCGCTTTGCCAAATTCGCCGAACGCGTCTTCGGCATCACGGACGGCACTGACGAAGAACGCGCCCGCCTCGGCATCGAGATGATGGTCACGTATTTCCAGAACCTCGGCCTGCCGACCAGCCTGCCGGAACTCCTTGATACGAAGCTCAATGACAGCGAACTCTACAGCCTTGCCGACCTTGCAACGAATGGCGACAAAAAGAAACTCGGCACGTTCCACCCATTGACGCGCAAAGACGTGCTTGCCATCTACAAACTGGCCAATGTCAAATAAGGAAGAAAACTAAAAAAGGCGCACGAAAAAGCCACGCTCCAGAAATGAAGCGTGGCTTTCTTTATGACTTAGGGGTTATCAAGCAAATGTGCAGAACTGCATTATTTGCCAAGTGCAGCCTGACCTTTGTCGAGAAGTTCTTTGCCGCAGTGTTTGACGACGAGGCAGGCCAGAATCATCAAAGCGATGGCAATGACGAGCTGCAGGCCGTCAACACCGATGAGGAATTTGCCAGCCATGAGCTTCGTGATGCCGCCATAGACGCTCATGACGAGGGCCGTCATCGTAACGATGAACATGAAGACCATCGGCACGTAGAGCATCCAGCCCTTGCGGTTCGTCATCTTGAGGAAGACGGCGAGGGAAATCAGGACGAGGGCCGACAGCAGCTGATTGGCTGCGCCGAACAGCGGCCAGATATTCATATAGCCGGCAAGGCAGAGACCATAGGCAAAGACGAGCGTGAGAATCGTGGAGAAATATTTGCCCATGAGGAATTTCTGCGTGCTGGTCGGCTCAACGCCGTCGCTCGGCTTAACCATTTCCTGGAAGGACATGCGGCCGATGCGGGCAACAGAGTCAATCGTCGTCATGCCGAGGGCCGAAACGCACATCGTGATGAAGCAGGCCGAGAAACCAGCCGGCAGGCCGAAGATGTTCGTGAAGAAGCCACTGATGCCTTTCGCGAAAATCTGGAACGGCGTGCCCTGTGCCATGACGCCGTTCGAAGCGGCAGCGCAGGCAATCGCAAGGGCGACAACGCCGAGCATGCATTCGCAGAGCATAGCGCCGTAGCCTACTGGCAGCATATCTTTTTCATTCGAGATAGCCTTCGAGGACGTACCCGAAGAAACGAGGCTGTGGAAACCAGAGACAGCGCCGCAGGCAATCGTGATAAAGAGGATTGGGAACAGCGGTTTGCCGCTGACTTCAAAACCGACAAACGCCGGCATATTGACGGACGGATTAGCGGCGAGGACGCCGATGACGCCGCCGGCAACCATGCCGAGCAGCAGGAACGAGCTCAGGTAATCACGCGGCTCCATGAGCAGCCACATCGGCAGAACTGCCGCGATGAAGCAGTAGCCAAAGACGATATAACGCCAAGTCGGCACATCAAAGTACAGCGGGAACTGCATGCCGACCGCAAACATAGCAACAACGAGGACAACAGCAACGATGAACTTGAAAACGCCCGATGGCTTAACCTTGCTGATGAAAATACCAAAGCCCATGGCAACGAAGATGTAGAGCATCGAAATCGTCGCAGCCTGTGCGCCCGGCGTGTTGAGCGTACCGTTCGGGCCAAAGCCGTTGAACGTCTTAGCGATGATATCAGCGAACGCAGCGATGACGAGCAGCGTAAACAGCCAGCTGAACAGCAGGAACAGGCGGCGGCCCGTGCGGCCGACATACTGCTCAATCAGAAGGCCCATCGATTTGCCTTCGTTCTTGACCGAAGCATAGAGTGCCGTGAAATCCTGTACAGCGCCGAAGAAAGCACCGCCAATCAGGATCCAGAGGAAGGCCGGCAGCCAGCCGAACATGGCAGCGATGATTGGGCCGGTGACAGGGCCTGCACCCGTGATGGACGAGAACTGATGAGCAAATACCGTGAAGCGCGAGGCCGGCGCGTAATCCTGACCATCGTTCTTGCGCACAGCCGGTGTCGGCGCCTTGGGGTCGATGCCCCACGTTTTGGCCAGCCAGCGGCCGTAGAATAAGTATGCACAGGCAAACCAGACCAGTGCGATACCGACAAGCATTAATCCTGTCATATGAATCCTTCTTTCTTACTCTTACCCAAAGAGAAACGATACATAAAAAATAAATCCTGACGCACAACGTTCGCAGTCAGGATTTATTTATCTTCTGGTACGATACAAACCAGTCGATAACATCCCCCGCTCCGTTGCGACGGACACTTAATGGATAGTTTGTATCTTAGCACTAGATTATATAGTTGTCAACTTGTAAAGTAAAGAAATACATTTCAGAATGTTTTTACATTCTGAATCAATCGCGTCAGGACTGGGCTGCGGCCTTTTTCTGACGGGCGCGTTCTTTCTTCCAAATCCAGATGCAGCGGATGCCCGGATGCATATGCGGAAGCACAAAACAGCGGCTGCAGGAGACGCAGATGGATTTGCCGCCGCCAGCCAGGGCCTTCTTGACAAAGTCGGGCTCGGCAATCAGCGCGCGTCCCAAAGAAACACAGTCAATGCCCGAAGACACGACTTTTTCCATATCTTCAAGCGAGCGCACACCGCCGACCAGGCTCAGCGGCATAGCGGGAACTTCCTTTTTCAGGCGCAGAATCTGCGGCAGGTAGTAAAGCGTGGCCGTTTTCGGCTGATTGATAAAGTCCGCACCGGAAAATTCCACGAGCTCGACGCCGATTTCCTTGGCACGGTGCAAGAGATAGACCATATCTTCATGATAGCCCTCAGCATCATCGGCCTTCGTGTCAACATTGACTTTGAGCAGCACGGGGAAGTCTTCGCCGCAGGCTGCCTTGATGCCGCGGACAATCTCCTCCGTCATGCGGAAGCGGTTCTCGATGCTGCCGCCGTATTCATCCGTGCGCTGATTGAACAGCGGGTCGATGAAGCGCGACAGAAGGTATGAGTGCGCCGCATGGAGCTGGACGCCGTCACAGCCCGCATCTTTGACGCGTTTGGCCGCATCAATGAAGCATTCCTCGATATGATGAATCTCTTCCACCGTCAGTTCACGTGCATGACGCTCTTTTTTAAGCGGACGAGCCACGACATCGACGAGGTCATCATTGTCGATGGCACGCGGGCCGGCATGATTGAGCTGCGGGATAAAGCGCACATCATAGGCATGGACAAGTTCTGCGGCCCTGCGGAACTGCGCGGTGAAAACATCCGCGTAAATATTGACCTGCTCCGGATTGGCACGACCGAGAGGGTCGACACAGCAGTGCCCCGTGATGATTGTGCCCACGCCGTTCTTGGCGAGCGTTTCATACATGTCATACTCGGCATCGGTCATGCAGCCGTCTGTATCAGCAAGAAAACTATGCACGGCAGAACGAATGATGCGGTTCTTAAGGGAAAGGTGCTGCAGCTGCAGCGGCTTTTCGATGATGCTCATGATTTCAAATTCTCTCCTATTCTCTACACATTTCTTTTGTTTCCTTCTATTATATTGTATGAGTCCAAAATAAAAATAAAATAAAAGGGCTGTCGTATGTCAACAGCCTTTTATAGCAAATTATACTCACTTATCGACGCGGCAGATATCTGCCCCGAGACCGACGAGTTTTTCGACGAGGTTGTCATAGCCGCGGTCAATATGGTGGATGTAGCCGACCTGCGTCTCACCTTCGGCGACGAGACCAGCCAGCACCATCGCAGCGCCGGCACGCAGGTCCGTAGCCTTGACCTGGCAGCCATAGAGCTTTTCGACGCCTTCGACGATAGAGGTACGGCCATCGATCTTGATTTTTGCGCCCATGCGTTTAAGCTCATCAACGTGCATGAAACGATTCTCAAAGACCGTCTCCGTCACGATGCCCGTACCCTCAGAAATGGCCATCATCGCCATGAACTGAGCCTGCATATCCGTCGGGAAGCCCGGATACGGCATCGTCTTGATGTCGACCGACTTCGTGCGGTGGTCGCACGTCACGCGGATGCCATTGACATCTTCTTCAATCGTCACGCCGGCTTCCTTGAGCTTGGCAATGACCGGTTTCAGATGCTCGCTGATGGCATTCTCGATGTAGACATCGCCGCGAGTCATCGCCGCAGCAACCATGTACGTACCGGCTTCGATGCGGTCCGGGATAATCGTGTAGTCGCGGCCCGTGAGCTTCGGCACGCCTTCAATCTTAATGACATTCGTGCCGGCACCGCGGATTTTCGCGCCCATGACATTGAGGTAGTTCGCAAGGTCCACGATTTCAGGCTCCTGCGCCGGATTCTCGAGCACCGTCTGTCCCTCGGCCATCGAAGCGGCCATGATGATGTTCTCCGTCGCTCCGACACTCGGGAAATCGAGATAAATCTTAGCGCCCTTGAGGCCTTCCGGAGCTGCGGCTTCAATGAAGCCGTGGCCGACGCGGATTTTCGCGCCGAGTGCCTCAAAGCCCTTGAGATGGAGGTCGATGGGACGCGTGCCGATAGCGCAGCCGCCCGGCAGGGAAATCTTGGCCTGTCCGCAACGTGCGAGCAGCGGTCCCATAATCAGGAAAGATGCACGCATCTTGCGCACGAGGTCATATGGCGCTTCACAGCTGCCGATGACCGTGCTGTCCACCAAGAGCTGATGTTTTTCTTTATTGAATTCGGCCTTGACGCCAAGTTTCTGCAGGACTTCGGTAATCGTATGCACATCCTCAAGTGCCGGAACCTCATCGAGCAGACTCGGCGTGTCCTGTCCCAGAAGAGTCGCCGCGATAATCGGCAAAACCGCATTCTTCGCCCCGCTGATCTTGACGCGGCCCTGCAGCCGGCGTCCGCCATGTATAACCAACTTTTCCATTTAAGTCCTTTTTCCTCCCATAGAAACGCAGCCCTTACGCCCGCTGCGTTTTAAGCATCATTTTCCAGTGTACCATCATATTCACCTGCTGACAATAGGGGGCGGTCACTTTCTCTCGACCTGCAGGGTTGTATGAATGACATTATCAATGATATAGTTTGTCGTAAATTTCGTTTCGCCCGTGTTCTCCTGCTTCTTATTGTCCAGCGAGAACGAGAACCTGCGCTGTTTCTGCGCCTCTTCCGCGGCTTTCTTCGCGGCGCGCAGTGCCTTGCGCTGCTGTGCCGGCGTCATCACGGCAGCCGAAGCCCCCGGCGCGATGATGATTTCATTATTGCGGCCCGTCCGTTTGAGGTTCTGCAGCTTATCTTTCGTCGTCGCCGTCTTGTCTTCCTGGGCAATGAGGTCAACCCCCGTCTGCTGCAGGAGTTTGAGCTGCGTCGTCAGCGGCGTGACACCGCCGCCGCGGATATCCAGCGTCAGCGGACCTTCCGCAGCCGTCTGCGGCACGCGGTACGGGATCAGCAGTGTCTCTTTGTCGCGGCGGTACGGCTTGATGGTCGTCGTGAACTTGACGAGGTCGCCCGGTTTTACCGTGCTCTTATCCGGCACAGCGGAAAGCAGGGTCGCCGTCTTGCGGCCATTGTCCATCTGGACATCGACCTGTACATCGACGATATCCGACTCCTGCTCCGTGTTGGAGCAGACGATGCTCATGGCCTGCATGAGCTCGCCCACAGCAATCTGGCCGACATCCGCCGTGTTGTAGAACATGTTGCTGCGTTCGAATTTGCCGCCATCGGCCGCATTCGTGCGAATCGTGAAATGGACATTGGCCGTGCTGCCGGCGAGCGTATCCGACGTCTTCGTCATGGCCGCATAGGCAATGCCACCCGAGAGCTCAGGCAGAAAATCTTCATCATAGGCAATGCGGGCGCCGTAATCATCCGTACGGCCCAAGGTGTTATCCGTAATACGCACCTTGATGGGCACGACCGTCGGGAACTCGCCGATGGTGCCGGCGATGCCCGTCTCGCGGTCCTGATTGATGCGGCCGATGATGTTGCCGACTGTGGCAATCTTCATGCCGTTGCTCGTGCCGCTGATGGTGCCGACGACCTTAGCATCGGTCATAAAGTAGTTGACATTGCCGCGATGCAGGAACGGATGGCCAAACGCAAGGATTTTCTTGCCATCGACGGCTGTCACCGTCCCCGTTGCACCGACAGCAAAGTCACCGTAGACGATGGCCGCGCCAACGGCACTGCCCGGCTGCAGGCTGGCATTATAGAGCGTATTGCCCTCACCTTCCGAGCGGATGCCCATCGGCAAGAACGTGATATCCTCACCAAGCGGCACATGCTTCTGCAGGAAATCCATGCCCGGCTGGCCAAAACCAGCTAAGTACATGACTGCCTTTGGCTCTTTCGTGGTCTTTGCGGGTTTTACCGCTGCCGCAGCAGCTTTGGCGGCACCGGCTTCTGCCTCGGCCTCAGCCTCATCCGAGACGACCTCTTCGGCCGCGTTCTTTACTTCATCTTTAGCCTCAGCCTTAGCTTCGTCCGTGGACTCGGCCTTAGCCTCTTTGGCATCTTTCACATCTTTAGTTTCATTTTCGGCACTGGCTGCCGTGTTCTCAGCTGCTTTTTCTTTGTCAGCTGCGGCCGCCTTGGCTTCTTCCTTTGCCTTAGCCTCGGCTGCAGCTGCTTCCTGCTGCTTCTTTTTGGTCTCTGACACGGTATCTTCCGCTTCATGGATGACATCCATCACGCGGTTGAAGATGGCATTGCCGTTCTGCTCCGCCTTTTTATTGTCTTCTTCTTTTGCCTTGGCCTCTTCCTTCTTGCGCTCCTCCGTGACCTTGTGGAGATTGACGGTCTTGAGGCGCGTCTTATTCTTATTGTCCGGCATGGACCAAAGTTTCACCATGTCCTCAATCGGTGTGATGAAGAACGTGTACGGCGTCATTTCCTTGATGCCGGCGGCGACAGCACCGACAAGGCGGCCATTGATGTAGACAGGACTGCCGCTCATGCCCTGCAGGATACCGCCGGTCTGTTCAATCACGGGGCCACGGGCGCGTGCCATGATCATGCGCGACGACCCTTTGCCATTGTCCATGTTGCCCACGATATCCACATCAAAGCTGCGGATTGCTCCTGTGCTGTCCACTACGGTATACGCCGTTCCGGTCATGCCCCCCTGGACATCCTGAAACGGCATTATGGGATCCATCGCCTGGGCCGGAACTGCGGCCGCTGCAAAGAACATCGCAGCCACACCAGCCGCAATGACCTTCTTCATGAATTTATGCAAGCGTATTCACCTCGTAAACGCAGAAATTAAAATCGGGAAAAAATACTACTAACATCCATTATAACATACTCGTCCAGCCCTGTGCTTCTTCTTATTCTGCAATTTCATTGATGCTCATTTACGCACCAGGACCAGAGCATCGCCCACGGCGCGTTCCTGTCCGTCGGACGGAGAATTCTGCACTTCGCCGTTGATGACAAGGTCCGAAGAACCGCCGCCATCAAGGTTCAGCGCATCGCGTGCGCCAAACTTCACGAGCAGGCGTGCCCAGTCCGTCAGCGTCAGGCCAACACTGTGCGACTGGCGGCCATCAACAACAGCCAAGAGGTACTTGCCGTCCTTCGTGATGCCGACAGCGCTGCGCGGCGCACGGCCAATGCGGATATCGGCAGGGAATTCTTCTTCGTCAGCCGTGACATTGACGCGGCCATTTGCGACAAGGCGCGGACCAACACCGACGATAAAGTCGGCATCCTGCCAGCCATCGCCGAGGTCTTCCGTGATCTTCACAGGATCGCCGACTTCGACACCGCCGAGTTCGTCAGCCACCGTGCCATGCACGGAAATGACCACACCGTCGGCTGGAATCGGCGAATCGTTCTGGCGGATATCCGTGACGCGGCCGTTTCTGACCACATACTCGCGGCCGTATTCATTCGTGCCCGTCGTGCTGCCATAAGCGCGGTTGTAAATAACGAGGCTGTCAGCGCCGCGTTCGCAGTCCACGCCGCCGACGCTGACATTCACGCCGCCCATCGTTACCGTGCCGTTATACGAGATCTTGCCAAAAATCGGCGTGCCGTCTTTCTTAAGGCCAAAGGCCGAACGCGTGTAGTACGTCGTGCCGACAATCTGGCCATTCATCTTCGTCACACCGATAAGGTCGCCATCCGGCGCAAAGTACGAACCGTTGATGCCGGCCACGCCGCCCGCGCGGGCAACAATGCCGCTGACAGCTTCGCGTCCCGGGATTTTCCCTTTCGCGAGTACCGGCACGAGCTTATAACGTGCAGGGTCGGCCTCTAAAAGCCACGCTGAGATTTTGCCGTAATCATCCCAATACACGTAGGTATGTTCCACAAGGCCCGGGGCAATCTGCTGGACATAGTCCCCGTCAATGCCCGAAGATACGCTGCCTGCGCTGCTGTTTCTATCCTGCTTTGCCGACGCCGACGTATTTTTCGTACTGCCCGCATTCGTATTGACAGAAGCAGGCGACGCGTTCTGCGCCGCATTTGCATAGCTGCCCGTGATTTCCGAGCTCGGCAGCACATCGACAAACAGGCGCGTCGGGTTCTTGAGCGTGCGCACCTGATACGAGAGGCCCGCCTTGAGCTTCATCGTTACAAGCAGATGATTCCCTTTTTTATTGTAGGAAATCGACGAAATGCGCGTGCCGTTTGCCGGCACAGCCTGAAAGCCCTGATACGACGTATTGGCGAGGTCGAGCGTCAGCGTGCGTCCATCGGCCGAAACCGACGTCGTGTACACCGGCATCGTCGTGAACTCATAAACAACGCGGTCATGCTCACTGCCGCTGTGGAAACGCATGGACGTGAGTCCTGCCGCCATGGCAAAGCTCTGCATGAGGAATACTGCAGCCGCAGCAAAGACAGCCGCGCGGCGGCATATCCTTCTGATATTCATCCCGAAACTTCCTTCCTAAATATCTTTCTACATATACTGCATCAATAAGTGCGATAAAAAACTTCCCCGCAGGCAGAGCCCGCGGGGAAGAATGTCATTATTTCCCGATCTTGAGGTTCATGGCCTTGCCGTCAAACTTCGAGAACGTGTCGAGCGCTTTGCCGCAGCCAAGAGCTACGCACGAAAGCGGGTCGTCCGCGAGGGCCGTGGGGATGTCCGTCTCACGGCGGATGAGCTCATCGAGGCCAAAGAGCAGCGCGCCGCCGCCCGTCAGGATGATGCCGCGGTCCATGATGTCAGCCGAAAGTTCCGGCGGCGTCTCCTCGAGAACTTTCTTGACGCATTCGACAATGCGCGATACCGAAGCGCCGATAGCCTCAGCCACCTGCTTCGTCGTAATCTGCACCGTCTTCGGCAGGCCTGTCAGGAGGTCGCGGCCGCGGATGTCGAGCGTCTCGTCGCGGGCCTCAGGATAAGCAGCGCCGACCTTGAACTTGATGTCCTCAGCCGTACGCTCACCAATCATAAGGTTGAACGCGCGTTTGACGTAGGCGATGATATCCGAATCGAATTTATCACCGGCAATGCGCAGCGACTCGCTGTTGACGATGCCGCCGAGACTGATGACAGCGATATCCGTCGTGCCGCCGCCGATATCGACAATCATCGAGCCGCACGGCTCAACGATATCGAGGCCGGCACCGAGAGCTGCAGCCAGCGGCTCCTCGATGAGCTGCGTATGGCGGGCACCAGCCTGCTCAGCAGCTTCCTGCACAGCGCGCTGCTCGACCATCGTGCAGCCCGACGGGATGCAGATCATGATGCGCGGACGGAATACAAAGCTGCGGCCGACAACCTTTTCGATGAAGTGGCGCAGCATGCTCTCCGTGATGTCGTAGTCGGCGATGACGCCTTCACGCAACGGACGAATCGCGACGATATTGCCCGGCGTACGGCCGATCATGCGGCGTGCTTCCTCGCCGATAGCCAGAACACGGTTTGTATCTTTATCAACAGCAACGACCGAAGGCTCGCGCAGAACAATGCCCTTGCCTTTCACATAGACCAGCACATTGGCCGTACCGAGGTCGATGCCGATATCCATTGACATACCAAACATTTTATTGAAATCCCCTTCCGAATGCAAAGAATAAAAGAACGCTATGATGTCTTCTGAAAAGATTATGACAGAGGCGGCTGAAAACCAGCGGGAAACTCATTAATGCCTTTTTGCCTGCCTTCTTTTCTACTGATATACTATATAATAATTTTCCTGCTTTTACAATGGGCAAAACAGGCGAAAAAACCATAAATCTGACCATTCAGCTCTTGCATGGCAATAATTTGCAAAGTTTCATGTTATTTGCGATAATTTACGCTAATTTTGTGAAAAATTTCTCTTTTACTTCTTTAAAAGACGCATTGACAACGCCGAAACAGGATGATACGATTAATTTGACTTAGGGAAATTTTATGTTCCTTTTACGATTTTACAGGGGGTTATCGAACAATGAACAACAGAAGAAAAATCGTCGTCATCGGCGCCAGCAACGTTGGCTCTGCCGTAGCTAACAAGATTGCCGACTTCCAGCTCGCAACGGAAGTTGCCCTGATTGACCTCAACGTTGACAAGGCATGGGGCGAGGCTGTTGACTCCAGCCACGCAACGAGCTGCGTCTACAGCACGAACATCAAGTTCCACCTCGGTGATTACGATGACTGCAAAGATGCAAACATCATCGTCATCACGGCCGGCCCGTCCATCCGCCCGGGTGAGACGCCGGATCGCCTGAAGCTCGCTGGCACGAACGCAAAGATCATGCAGTCCGTCTTCGGTGAAATCGTTAAGCGCACGAAGGAAGCTATGATCATCATGATCACGAACCCGCTCGATGTCGCTACGTATGTTGTTTCCACTCAGTTCGATTACCCGCGCAACCTCATCCTCGGCACGGGCACGATGCTCGAGACGTATCGTTTCCGCCGCATCCTCGCCGACAAGTACCAGGTAGACCCGAAGAACATCAACGGCTATGTTCTCGGCGAGCACGGCAACGCTGCTTTCGTTGCTTGGAGCACGACGGGCTGCGCAGGCTTCTCCCTCGACCACATGGACGAGTATTTCCACAAATCCGAGAAGCTCGACAAGAAAGCTGTTGAGCAGGAGCTCGTACAGGTTGCTTACGATGTCATCAACCGCAAGGGCTTCACGAACACGGGTATCGCTATGGCAGCCTGCCGCTTCATCAAGTCCGTTCTCTATGATGAGCACACGATTCTGCCGTGCTCCGCAGTTCTCGAAGGCGAATATGGTCTGAAGGACGTCGCTCTCTCCATTCCGCGCATGATCTGCGCTGATGGTATCATGCGTTCCTTCGAGATTCATCTCACGGACGATGAACTCCAGAAGATGCACGATGCAGCTCAGAGCGTCCGCAGCGCTCTCGATGGTGCCGGCATCAAATAATTCCTGCACCAACAAAATATTAAGCGATGGCTCCATTGCCATCGCTTTTTTGCAGTAAAAAATAATGTAAATAATGTAAAAGTCATCTCGAAAGGAATTTTGTTTCATGAAAAAAGCAATTGCCATCCTGCTCATCGTCGTCGCCGCTTTCCTCGGCGCACTCCTCTACTTCCATTCCCATGACACGCGCACGGCTGACAGCCTGTCCGCCTATGCCCGCATCGAGTTCACCGGTCTGCGCGGCTCTGACGGCACGGCCACCAGTGCCCATTTCACCGTCTGGGACACGCGCTACGACGGCTCCAAGGCCGACAGCAAAGTCATGCTCGTGACCGACGACAAAGAATGGCCGCTGATTGCCTCCGTCAAGCAGACGGATAAAGGTATGTTCCAGAAGGAAAACGAGATTTCCGTCTTCCTGCCGGCTGCCACGCTCGACGACATCAAGGCTGCCAAGACCGTCCGTTTCCGCTACACATACAAGGACGGCCAGAAAATCGACCTGCCGCTCAATGACGCCGACCTCGCTTACTGGAAAGGCCAGATTGAGTAATTCACTTGCCTAAACGCAAAACACAAAGGGAGCATCTTCGCATGGAAGATGCTCCCTTTCTTTCTATTATATATCAGCCTTTATAGACACGCGGCACGCGCGGCGAGACGAGGCACGTAACTTCGTAATTGATGGTGTTGAGCCACTTGGCAGCTTCATCGGCCGTGATATCCTCATCGCCGAACAGCACCGCCGTATCGCCCTCTTTGATATCCGGCAGGTCCGTGACATCGACCATGACCTGGTCCATGCAGACGCGGCCGACGATCTTGCAGCGCTTGCCGTGGACGAGCACTTCTGCGTT
>ERZ779888.1382-NODE-1382-length-24344-cov-4.856643_pt1 | contig 24344 bp, 20 predicted proteins | sample MGYA00511245_ERZ779888 | MGnify/ENA primary metagenome ERZ779888 (study PRJEB29588, sample SAMEA2155255) | human gut metagenome | biome: human gut; feature: human-associated habitat; material: faeces | place: Denmark | collected 2008/2010 ...
CAGCCATGAAGGCGGCGGCTGCACGCTCTTCAGCTACGCCAAGGCCATCGAAGCCGGCGTCGATATCGTCGATGTCGCGACGAGTGCCCTCTCAAACGGCACGAGTCAGCCTTCCATGACGGCTCTCATTCAGGCCCTTTCGAACAATCCTCGCCAGCCGCAGATGAATATCGACGAACTGGAGAAGATTGACCGTTATTGGCAGGTCGTCCGCGGCTACTATGCCGGCGTCGACGGCAAGATGACGAGTCCGAACACCACGGTCTTCCAGCATGAAATGCCGGGCGGCCAGTATACGAACCTGCGCCAGCAGGCCAAGGGCGTCGGACTCGGCGACCGCTGGCCGGAGGTCTGCCGCATGTACGCCAAGGTCAACGAGATGTTCGGCGATGTCATCAAGGTCACGCCGTCCTCAAAGGTCGTCGGCGATATGACGCTGTTCATGGTTCAGAATAACCTCACCGAAGAAGATATTTACGAGCGCGGCGAGACACTGGACTTCCCGAAATCCGTCGTCGACTTCTTCGACGGCAAGCTCGGCATCCCGTACGGCGGTTTCCCTGAAAAACTGCAGAACATTATCCTCAGAGGTGCAAAACCGCATCTTGAGACGCCGCCGGAACCAGTCGATGAAGAAAAGATTGGCCGGGAGATGCTGGCCCTGCGCATGCCGGACAATGAAGAGTCCGTCACGAGTTACTGCATCTATCCAAAAGTCTACAAGGAATACATCCAGCGCTTCCATAAATACGGCGATCTCTCGATTCTCGATACGCCGACGTACTTCTTCGGTATGAAGCCGGGCGAAGAAATCTGGGTCCGCATCAACGGCAAGATGGTGCTGATTCGCATGAACTACATCACTTCCCCTTCGGACGACGGTTTCCGCGAAATCCAGTTCGAAGTCAACGGCATGCCGCGTGAAATCCGCGTACGCGATAAAGCTGCCTCGGAAGAAACGAGCGTCATCCGTCAGGCCGACCCGACCGTTCCGGGCGAAGTCGGTGCAACGCTCTCCGGCTCTGTCCTGCGCCTCATCGCATCTAAGGGCGATGTTGTCAAGAAGGGCGACCCTCTGATGGTCACGGAAGCCATGAAAATGGAAACGACCATCACGGCCCCGATTGCCGGCATGGTCGAAGAAATCTACGTCAAGGCTGGCAGCCATATCACCTCCGGCGACCTCCTCGCTGTCATCCAGTAATCTCACCTATCTTATATCCTATACTATCTATAAAAAAAGACTCCGCACAAGCGGGGTCTTTTTTGCAGTTATGAAGTTTTGCTCATTCATAGCGCAGCGCTTCAATCGGGTCAAGTTTGGCCGCCTTGCGCGCCGGATAGATGCCAAAGAACAGGCCGATGCCGACGGAAAAGGCAAACGAGACGATGATTGGCGTCGCGGTGATGACCGTTGTGAAATTGCCGAACTTCGAGATGAGCTGTGACGCACCGATGCCAACGAGGATGCCGATGAGGCCGCCGATGACACCAATGACCATCGATTCGATGAGGAACTGCGTCATGATGTTCATGAAGGTCGCGCCCAAGGCCTTGCGGATGCCGATTTCACGCGTTCGTTCGGTGACCGAGACCATCATGATATTCATGATGCCGATGCCGCCGACGAGCAGTGAAATGCCGGCGATCGCACCCAGGAGCAGCGTCAGCATCGAGGTCGACTGGCTGACTGTCTCCATGAGACTCGTCAGATTGCGCACGGTGAAATCATCTTCCTTATTGCCAGCGGTCAGATGATGGCGCTGGCGCAGAAGCGTCTCAATGTTTTCCTGTACCTGGTCCATCTTCGTCGAATCAGAAACCTGTACATTGATGGACTGGACATACGTGATGCCGAGCATACGCTCCATGGCTGTCGTCAAGGGCACGTAAATCATATCATCCTGGTCCTGTCCCATCGAGGACTGGCCTTTGCTGGTCAGCAGGCCGATGACTTTATACGGCTGATTGTTGATACGGATATTCTGTCCGACCGGATTCTTCTCATCAAAGAGATTTTCGGCAACGGTCGTACCGATGACAGCCACACGGTTGCGCTTTTCCAAGTCATTTGTGGAAATGAACGAACCATTCGACACCGAAAGCGAACGGATGGACATGAATTCCGGCGTCACGCCTTCGACTGTTGTATTCCAGTTCTGATTGCCGTAGACAATCTGATACGACGTCTGTACCGTCGGCGAGACGTAGTCGATATCCTTGACTTTCGACTTAATGGCCTTGGCATCATCGTATTTGAGCGTCTGGCGTGAACCGGCCGCCCCGCGCACGCCGCCTTTGTTCGACGCGCCCGGCGAGATAATCAGCATGTTCGAGCCGAGGCTCGCGATGGAGCTCGTGACATTCGAGCGCACGCCCATGCCGACCGACACGAGCGCGATGACGGCGCCGACGCCAATGATGATGCCGAGCATCGTCAAAAGGCTGCGCATCTTGTTGGCATAAAGTGAAGTCAGGGCCATCATAAAGCTCTCACTAAACAACATCCATGACCACTCCCTTCCCTTCATCGCGCGTAATGCGGCCATCGCGCACGAGCAGCTGACGGCTCGCGCACGCGGCAATCTCCGGTTCATGCGTGACAAGGATAATGGTCCTGCCCCTTTCGTGCATGCCCTCAAAGATTTCCATGATTTCCTTCGTTGACTTTGTATCAAGGTTGCCTGTCGGCTCATCCGCCATGATGATATGCGGATTGTTGACCAGCGCCCTGGCAATGGCTACGCGCTGGCGCTGGCCGCCCGAAAGTTCATTGGGCAGGTGGTCGCCGCGGTCGCCGAGGCCGACAGCCTCCAAAAAATGCTGTGCGCGTTCCATACGTTCGTGCCTGCCGACACCGGCATAGACAAGCGGCAAAGCGACGTTTTCGAGCGCCGAAATGCGCGATAGCAGATTGAAGTTCTGAAAGACAAAGCCAATCTTGCGGTTGCGCGTGATGGCCAGCTGGTCATCGCTGAGGCCAGCGACTTCCTCGCCATCGAGTTTATACGAGCCGCAGGTCGGCCGGTCAAGGCAGCCGAGGATATTCATGAGTGTGGACTTGCCGGAACCGGAAGGCCCCATGAGGGCAGCAAACTCACCCTTATGGATATCGAGGTCGATGCCGGCAAGAGCGGCGAGCTCTTCGCCGCCAATCTTATAGATTTTCTTGATGCCGCGCAGTTCTATGGTATTGACTTTTTTCTCTGTTTCCGCCATATTCATTCCCTCTCTGCGCTTACATCGGAGGGCCGCCCATGCCGCCGCCATTCTTCTTGCTGCTGAATGAACTGCTTGACTTCTTCGCTGTGTACGTCGAGACGACATCTTCGCCTTCTTCAAGGCCCGAGAGAATCTCAACGTATTCATCGCTGTAAATGCCCGTCGCCACATAGCGGTTTTCCTGTGAGCCATCGGCATTCTGCACGACAACATAGGAACCATTGGCATCCGTCTTGAGCACCGAAATCGGTACAGCGAGGACGTCCGACTTGTCGGCCGTGTTGATTTCAACGCGCGCCGTCATAGCCGGCAGCAGCAGGCTGTCGGGGTCGTCGACATCGAGCGTTACATAATAGTAGATGACGCTGGCCGAAGAAGAACTCGAAGACGAGCTCGTGGAAGAAGAGCTCGTATCCCAGCTGTTGCTCGTATCCGTCTGCGAAATCTTTGTGACACGTGCCGTAAAGGTCTTATCCGTATACGTATCAACGGTAAACGTCGCCGTTTGGCCGACCTTGACATTGCCGATATCCGTCTCATCGACCTTCGCCTTAATCTGTTTGCTTGAGAGGTCGGCAATGCGCATGATGACGGTTGGATTATCCGACGTAGCTACAGCCATCGTACCAACCGTTTTGGGCTCGCCAATAATCGTGCCGTCAATGGGGGCCGTGATGCTCGTCTCGGCGGCATCCGACTCGGCCTGTGCAAGTTCCGATACAGCCGTATCGTAGTTCATCTGAGCATCTTCGAGCTGTTTCTGTGTATCCGCGCCGATGCTGTAAAGATAGCTGATGCGGTCGTACTCGGCCTTCGTATTCGTGACTTTGTACTGTGCCTGGTCTCTCTTGGCCTCGTAATCCTTGGCATCGAGCGTGGCGACCGTCTGCCCGGCCGTTACCTTGTCATTTTCCTTGACGAGCACGCTCTTGAGACGCGCCGTGATTTTGGAGCTGACCTCGACCGAATCGACCGGCTGGATGGTACCGGTAGCCGAAACCGTCGATTTCATATCCATGCGGACGACTTTGGTCGTCTCGACAGCAGAGGCCTGTTTGGCTGCCTGCTGTCCTGCATAATACTTATAGCCGTAAAAAGCACCACCCGCAATGATGAGCACAGCGATAATGGCTGTGACTTTTCCTGGTATTTTCGGCAATTTCGGTATGTTCACTGAGATACCTCCCCTTCGGCCAAATCAGATGCAACCTGGTCAGATGATACAGATGATGCATTCGTGGAAACAGGCTGAGTATTTTGCGCAGCTTTAGCGTTCTGGGCTTTCTGCACGGCAGAAGCCAGATTCTTGGTGCTTGTATCAGGTTTTGCATTGGCCGGTGTAACCGGTTTCTGGAGCACCGGCTCCGTCTCTGCTGCCACAGCAGCCTGAGCCGTATCCGCCGGCGTCAGCAGCATCTTGGCAGCTGCTTCTTTTTCATGGTCCGTAAGCTCAATGCCCATGGCATTCTCAACCGTCGCCTTGTAGCGTGCATAATCGTATTCAGCGCTGATGTAGTTGAGACGTGCCGTGGAAAGTGCTTCCTGCGCATCGATGATGTCGAGCATCAAACCTTCGCCGGCACGGTATTTCTCACGTGCAATGAAGTAATCTTCTTCCGCCTGACGCACAGCATCGCCCGTCGAATTCAGGCGTTTCTCCGCCTCACGCATATTGTAGTAAGCCTGACGCACAGAGAGGTCGATATCTTCCTTGTCTTTTGTCAGATTGAGTTTTGCGATATCGCGGCTGACTTCAGCTTTGCGTACTTTTGCCCGCGTCAGACCATTATCCCAGAAATCCCAAGAAAGCGTTGCTCCAGCAGAAAAATCCGTATCTGAACCTGATTTGCTGGAAGGTTTGAATGTATTCGTCCAATTCGGGCCCGCACTCACCGTAACACTAGGGCCAAACTCCGCCTTAGCCGCTTTCAAGGCATCTTCTTCCTGCTGATACTTATACGTATCGACAAGCAGGTCCTTGCGGTTGCGGTAGGCATAGTCGATGCAGTCGTTCATATCGATATCAAAATGGTCATACGAAAAATCCGACGTCAAATTCAGCGGTTCATTGCGGTCTATATTGATGTAATTGCGCAGGGCAGCCAAATCTACCTCATAGCTGTTCTGCGCCTTAATGAGGTTCTGCGCGGCATTGCTGAGCTCGACCGACGAACGGATGACATCGATGCGGGCTTTAGAACCGGCAGAATAGAGCTGCTGGACATTCGTATAATGGTCCTGATATTTATCAACGGTCTCCTGACGTACATCGACGGTACGGCGTGCCTCCAAAGCATCGTAATACGCCTTGATGACATTAAGCTTGAGGTCCTCGCGGCTTCGTTCGGTAGAAAGTTTCGCTGCTTCAAGGCCGAGTTTGCTGCTGTCAATATTGGCTTCCGACTTGCCGCTCGTATAAACAGGATACGATGCTGTTACACCAAGTGTATTATTGCTCGAATCTGGCTCCGAAGAACTATGCATTGTAGCTCCCAATGATTCAGAACCTTTGATTTGCAGGCCATTCTCAATCTTCGCTTGGTCAAGTTCCGCCTGAGCAGTATCTTCATTCTTCTGCGTGATTCGCAGGCTCGTATTCTGCTCCAATGCCATATCAATGGCATCCTGCAGGGAAAGGTCTGCACAGGACGCAGCCGGCATGCCCATGAGCATCGCCCCCATGAGCAGCACAGCCTCCTTCCCATGACGTCTTCTCTTCATCTGGTATCCTCCCGAAATGATTCTATACTATTCTGTTCTCCATACATTATCCACTATTCTATCATATAATTACATACAGTATAATTTATATGATAAAATGATGATGTTGCTATCGTCCTATAGACAAGTTAAATATATATTAAAGAAAGGAGAATTTATGAAAAATCCATACATGGCACAGGCCCGCGCCCTGCTCAAGCGGTTTTATGGCTACGACGATTTCCGCCCCGCCCAGAAGCCGGTCATCGAGAGCCTGCTCACGGGCCATGACACCGTGGCCATCATGCCGACGGGTGCGGGAAAGTCCATCTGCTTCCAGATTCCTGCCCTGATATTCCCCGGCATCACGCTCGTCATCTCGCCGCTGATTTCTTTAATGAAAGACCAGGTCGATGCTCTTGTCGAGCAGGGCATCCCGGCCACGTATATCAACAGCTCCCTGTCCTTTGCCGAAGCTGACGAACGCCTGTCAGCCATTGCCCAGGGCCGGTACAAACTCGTTTATGTCGCACCGGAACGCCTCGATACGAATTACTTCCAATACATCATTGAGCAGCAGACCATCTCCATGGTCGCGGTCGATGAGGCCCACTGCCTTTCCCAATGGGGCCACGATTTCCGTCCGAGCTATCAGCAGATTGCCCCGTTCCTTGAGGCCCTGCCGCTCCGGCCGCTCGTCTCTGCCTTTACCGCCACGGCCACGCCCGAAGTACGCGAGGATATTGTGCGCCTGCTCGGCCTCAAAAATCCCGCGGTCCATGTCACCGGCTTTGACCGCCCGAACCTCTATTTTGAAGTGCGCCGCGGCGAGGACAAGAAAAAATTCATCGAACGCTATCTGAAACGCCATCAGGGTGAAGCCGGCATCATCTACGCGGCCACGCGCAAGGAAGTTGACGCCCTCTACCACCTGCTGCAGAAAAAACATTTTACTGTGGGACGCTACCATGCAGGGCTCAGCGATGAAGAACGCACACAGGCCCAGGATGATTTCCTTTATGATAACGTGCAGGTCATCGTCGCGACGAATGCGTTTGGCATGGGCATCGACAAGAGCAATGTCCGCTTTGTCATTCATTACAATATGCCTAAAAACATCGAAGCCTACTATCAGGAAGCGGGCCGCGCCGGCCGCGACGGCGAGCCCGGCGAATGCATCCTGCTCTTTTCGCCGCAGGACACGATGACACAGAAATACCTCATCGATATCTCGACAGAAGACGCGGAGCGCAAGCGCCACAATCTCGGCCGACTGCAGAAAATGGTCGACTACTGCCATACACCGGAATGTCTGCGCCATTTCATCATCCAGTACTTCGGCGAAAACGATGCCCCCGTCACCTGCGACAACTGCGGCAACTGCAAAGCAGGCCTTGAGGAGCAGGATGTGACGATTGACGCCCAGAAGGTATTTTCGTGCGTCTACCGCATGCATGAACGCTTCGGGCTGACGCTCGTCGCGCAGGTTCTCAAAGGGTCCTCAGAAAAACGCGTCAAAGAGCTTCATTTTGACCAGCTCTCGACCTACGGTCTCATGAAAGAACGCAGTCTCGCCGACATCAAGCTCCTCATTCAGCGCTTTGTTGCGACGGACTACCTGGCCCTGACCGAAAGCAAATATCCCGTGCTGACCCTGCAAAGAGCCGCCTATCCTGTGCTGCGCGGCCAGAAAAAAGTCTTTCAGGCCGTGCCGAAGGAAATCACGAAGCAGGAGGCAGCACCGGAACTCTTCGAATTTCTGCGTGCTCTGCGCAGGGAAATCGCCCTGCGCGACCACATTCCTCCGTACGTTGTCTTTTCCGATGCCACGCTCAAGGACATGTGCGCCGTAAAGCCAAAGACGCGCGAAGACATGCTGCTCGTCAAAGGCGTCGGCGAACACAAACTCAAAAAATACGGCCAGGCCTTTCTCGAATGCATTCAAAAACACGCATAAAAAATGGGACGTTCCTCAAAGATGAAAGGAACGTCCCATTTTTATAGCCTATGGCTGCCGCGAATCACTGCTGCTGCAGTTTCTGCTGCAGTACTTCCTTGGCTTTATCGAGCTGTACATCCGTCGTGGCATTTTCCGGCATCTCGACTTCGACATCCGGCTCGATGCCCGTGCCGTCGATGCAACGGCCATTCGGCGTGTAATACTTCGCAATGGTCAGTTTGAGACCGTCATTGTGGAGCATCGGCACGACGACCTGCACAGAGCCCTTGCCGTACGATTTTGTGCCGACGAGTGTCGCGGCGCCCGTATCCTGCAGGGCACCGGCGAGGATTTCCGAGGCACTCGCGCTGTTGCCGTCAATCAGCACGACAATCGGGTATTTGCTCTCCTCAAGATTCGACTCGTGGACTTCTTTCGAGCCATCGCGTTCGACCACGGAAACAATCGGACCTTTCGGCACGACCATGTTCGCGATATCGACGCAGCTCGTGACAAGTCCGCCCGGGTTCTCACGCAGGTCGATGATGAGGCCCTTCATCCCCTGCTGTTCGAGGGATTCATACGCGGCCTTGAATTCTTTGCCCGTGTTCTCCGAGAACGAAGCGATGCGGATATAGCCCATGCCGTCGCCGAGCATGACGCCTTTAGCCGTGTCGAGCTTAATGGTCGCGCGCGTGATTTTGTAATCCTGCGTCTGACCGTCGCGACTGATGCTCAGCGTGACCTCCGTGCCGACTTCGCCGCGGATGTGCATGGCGACTTCCTCTGGCTGCATTTCCGTTACCGGCGTGCCATCGACCGCCGTGATTTCATCGCCAGCCTGCAGGCCGACCTTCTGGCCCGGCGTATCGTCAAGCACGGAGATAATCGTGACTTTATTGTCCTTGAAGCCCATCGTCACACCGATGCCGCCAAATTCGCCCTCGGTATGTTCCTTGAGTTGCTCAAAGGTATCTGCATTCATATAAATCGAGTGCGGGTCGCCCAAGGACTGGACCATGCCGGAAATCGCGCCGTCCATGAGTTTCGTCTCGTCAACATCCGTGACATAGCGCGCCTCGATAAAGCGCTTGACACCGAGGAAACGCACAATATCCTCCACTTCCCCCGCATGGATGCCAAAGGCAAAGCAGAGACCGGCAATCGTCAGCACGGACGACGCCAGTGCTGTAACGATGATGCCAATGATGATTTTTTTCTTGCTCATAATTTATATCCTCTTCTTAGAGATAGGAATACGGGCTGACGGGTTCGCCGTTCTGACGCACTTCAAAATGGCAGTGCGGGCCCGTGGAATTGCCAGTCGAGCCGCAGTATGAGATGACCTCGCCCTGACTCACACTCTGTCCGGCGCTGACGGCTAACGACTGATTGTGCCCGTAAAGGCTCGTGATGCCGCCGCCGTGATTGATGATGACGGTATTGCCGTAGCCGGAAATCCAGCCGGCATATTCGACCGTGCCGCTCTGGGCGGCATGCACAGGCAGGCCGTAGTCACCGCCGATATCGATGCCGCTGTGGAACTTCTGCGTCCCGGTGATCGGATGAACGCGCCAGCCAAATTCGCTGGTGACGGGCCCCGAGATGGGCCAGATCATCGCGCCGCTGCCGCTCACGGGCATACTGCCCATGCCGTCGCTGCGGAGCATCTCGCCAATTTGGCGCGAAGCGCGCATGAGTTCTTCGTACTGCTGGTCGATAAGATTCTTATCGGTCTTGAGGCGTTCAATCAAGGCTTCGCGGCGTTTGACCTTTTCTTCCATGTCCGCGCGCGCCATATGGGCTTTTTCCTCCTGCTCGGCCTGTGTCAGACGGTCCTGTTCGAGACCGGCCTGACGCAGTTCGATGCTGTCCCTGATTTCCTGCACGCCCTTCACGAGGTCATAATCCTGCCGAATGATGCGTTTCAAAAGGTCCATGCGTGTGAGAAAATCCTGAAAATCCTGCGCCCCGAACAGGACATCGAGGTACGAGACCTGCCCGTGCATGTAGATATCGCGCACACGCTTGCCAAGCTTGGCCTGCTTGGCCTCATAATCTTTCTGCAGGTCCGCAAGCTCCGCTTCATTTTCCTTCAGCCGCGCGTCCGTCTCGTCGAGCTCTGCCCTGCGCGCCTGATGTTCGGCAATCGCGGCGTCGGCCGCATCATCGAGCTCGCGCTTTTCCTCCGAGATATTATCGATTTTTACCTGCAGTTCATTGCTCTGCTGCAGTTTTGCCGCGGCCTGACTTTCATAGCTGCTCCTATGGTCATCCGAGAGCTCTGCTGCCAGACTGTAGGATGTGCCGATGAGGAGCAGGGCTGCCAAGCCGGCGGCTGTCTTTGGCCATTTTCCCTTCATATCATTCATATGACACGCCCCCTGCTCAGACCCTGAGGAACCGCTTGAGGGAAATCAGGGAGCCGATGGCACCAATGACAATGCCCGAGCCTAAGATAGCCAGCGTCACATAATTCATGAACGGATACTGCGGCAGCAGTGGGAAAAAGGCCAAGGTGCTGTAAATCTGCGCGGCCATGGCCGCATAAAAGCTGCGCAGGGCAACAGCGGCGATGATGCCGCCGAAACAGCCGAGCACAATGCCTTCAAGCAGGAACGGCCAGCGAATAAACCAGTCCGTCGCCCCGACGTATTTCATGATGGCGATTTCTTTGCGCCGCGCAAATACCGTCAGACGTATGGTATTGGCAATGATAAAGAGCGTCGCCGCGCCGAGCAGAAGCATGAGTACGAGCCCAAAGATGCGCATAAGCCGCGTGATGTCAAAGAGATGCTCGATAACATCCTGCCCGTATTTTGCCTCTTCGACGCCCGACATCGCAGAAATGGCACTGGCTGCCGACTCGACCACTGCCGGCGTCGTAACCGTGACCTCAAAGGCATCGGGCAGCGGATTGTCGTCTGACAGGGCATCGAGCAGGTATTTCTGGTCGCCGAGACGTTCCTGCAGGCGCGTTTTGGCCTCATCCCTGTCCACGTATTTGACCGTGTCAATGCCCTGCAGCGAAGTGATATCATATTCTAGCTGCCGTTTCTCCCGGTCGGTCAGATGGTCCTCAAGATAAACACTGATTTGGACCTGCGACTCGAGCATGCCCGCCAGCCGGTTCATGTTGAGCACGAGAATCAAAAAAACCCCGAGCACAAAAAGGGAAACCGTCACCGTGCCGATGGAAGCAAAGGTCATCCAGTTATTGCGCCGCAGCGAACGGAATACTTCCGCAATGAAGTATTCGCTCGTCCTAAGCTTCATAGCCATAGCCTCCTCTCGGCACATCGCGCACGATATGGCCGTGTTCAATGGCCACGACGCGGCGCTGCATCGTATCGACGATGGTCTTGTCATGCGTGGCCATCACGATGGTCGTGCCCGCCAGATTGATGCGGTTGAAAATATCCATGATGTCCCAGCTCGTTTCAGGGTCAAGATTGCCCGTCGGCTCATCGGCAATTACGATGGCCGGGTCGTTGACAACGGCACGGGCAATGGCCACGCGCTGCTGCTCGCCGCCGGAAAGCTGCGACGGGAAACAGCGGTACTTGTCGCGCAGGCCCACGACATCGAGCACAGCATTGACATTGCGCTGCATGAGGCGGCGCGGCGCCTCGATGACCTGCATCGCAAACGCTACGTTCTCAAAGACCGTCTTATCCGGCAGCAGACGGTAATCCTGAAAAATGACACCGAGCCCACGGCGCAGATATGGCACTTCGCTGCGCTTCATATGGACGACATCGCGACCATTGACAAAGAGACTGCCGCTTGACGGCAGTTCCTCACGGAACAGCATCTTGATGAATGTGGATTTGCCGGCACCGCTCGCCCCGACGATAAAGACAAAGTCGCCTGCGGCAATATCGATATTCACGTGGTCCAAAGCCACGGCGCCATTCTCGTAGACCTTGGAGACATCGCGCATCTGTATCATGAAAATCTCCTATCCTGTATCATACACATGTTTCCTGAAATAAATCTCGAACGTTTATTCAAAAAAGAGGACCCGCGCGGAGTCCTCTCTTCTTTTATTCTCCTATGAGATGCAGCGCGAGTTCGGCATTGCGCGCCGCGAGGTCACGCAGCTTGGCCAGAAGTTCGGCATTGCGCTTGCGGAAGACCGCTTTGTCATTCCATTTGCGGCGGATTTCCGCCATGAGCTCATCGGCCGTGACATCATCGAGGCTGCCGACCGGCTTTTCCCCGATGGAATCAAGGAAGCGGTCAATCTTCGGGTCGTACGAGATGCCAATCATCGGCACGCCCATAACGCCTGCAAAAATCAGTGCATGCAGACGGATGGCCAGCATGAGGTCCATATTGCCGACAAGCGACAGAAACTCACTCGTCGTGTACTCATCTTTGAGAACGGTACACGGCTCATGCGTGCGCTCCGCAATGGATTCTGCCGCATGCACATCCTCGGGGAACTGCATGGGCAGGAAAACGACACGCGCCGAGAGCTCCCTGACAATGCGGTCAGAGACTTCTGCCATGACTTCTTTGAAATGGGTCTCATGCTGCCAGTCGCGCACGGAAATGCCCACAACAGGCTCTGCTCCATCGGCATGGTAGGCATGGAAGATGGCCCTGCCCGCTGCTTTGTCCACGGGATGAATGGCCAGCACAGGGTCGGCCGTGCATTCAATCACAGGCTTCGTGATGCCGAGCCGTGCAAGTTCAGCCAGAGACCCTTGGTCCCGCACCGTGATGAGATTGACGCGGTTGCCAATCATGCGCATGGCAAATTCTGCCACACTGCCGATGATGGGTCCGATGCCCTGCGCGTAAAGCATGACTTTCTTGCGCATGACCAGCGCCAGAAAGATGATCGCCAGATAGTAATAGAGGCTGCGGCGGCTCGTGACATTCTGCAGCAGGCTGCCCCCGCCGCTGATGAGCAGGTCCGCATGCCAGAGAGCTTTTATGATTGAAGGAAACCCCAGCCACGAGATGGCTTCCACCCCATGGCGTTTGCTCGTATCGGCAGGGCTTGCCGAGATTACCGTGATATGAAGTTTTGGGTCGAGATCACCGAGTACTTCCAGCATCGCCGACAGCATGGCTTCATCGCCGGCATTCTTGGAGCCGTAGTATCCCGATACGACAATCCTTCTCTCCATCAGTCTGCTTTACTCCCCTTTTTCCCTGCTCTGGCCATGACAGCCTGCCAGAGCTCTACCAGAATCATAGCGACAGCACCAATGCCGGCGCCAAGAACGATACCGCCGATGCCGCGCATGAACGACATGTATACCGGCGTGCGCATATGTGCAAATGTCTCAACCATGGAACCCTGACCAATCGTCGCGATGAGCACGAGGGCAAAGAATACCATCGTCGGCCATTTGCGGAAGAAGGCCATCGCCGCGAGCATGAAGGCCGGATGGCCAATCAGAAGCTCCTTCGTGCGCGGACGCGCATAGAACGCCTGCTCAAGGAATGCGCGGAAACGCAGTTCCGTCTGCGAGACCGGCATGCCCGAAGTATGGCCGCTGCGTGCGACAAAGACAACGCCGGCCACCAGTACGACCAGCATGACGAGCAGCGTCTTGATTTTTACCGGCATGTCAAGGATGCGTTTGAGCTGTTCCATGACACCTTCCGTATCATCCATGCGCCCATCGAAGATATCGAAACGCTGCAGGAAGGCAATGCCGACAAGGATGAGCGGCAGGACAAACGTCAGCTTGATGCCGCGGAAAATGTTGAATTCAAGGAAATACTGCGTATCGGCAAGCGAAGCCGAGAGATACGCGGCACCGACATACGACAGGGCGCCCGTAACAAAGAGGGCAATGGCCGCCGTCACGATAAGGCGCGGCAAGGCGATGCGCGCTTTGTCCTTATAGGCGCGCACACGGTCGAGCTGGAAGATGACAGCAATTGCCGGGAACAGATTGGCACTGGCCAGAGCCGCGACGACGCGGATTTTCGAACCGTTGCCCATGAGCACCGGCACCGCAGCCAGCAGGCCAAAGACGACCAACAGAATGTACTGATAACGCGTGCGGGCATTGAGGCGCGGGATGACAAGCGAAAGATAAAGGACGCCCGCAGCGGCCACGCCGAGCATGACGAGAGCGCGCAGATATTTCGAGGCATTGTAGATGTCAAACGTGCCGGCCTTGCCAATCGTATAGCCATGGGCCACAAGCTTGTCATGCGTTGCCTTGAAGTAATTCATATTCGTCTCGAGCAGGCTCATATTCGGCGACGGCTTGTCATAGATGCGCAGCAGGTCGATGCGGATATTGCGTTCCTCATCCGTATTCGACCAACGTTCGACGGCCGTATCAATCTTGAGCTTCGGCTGCTCATCCTTCGGGATGGAGTAGAGACGTGCGACATGGTCATAGCCAAGGCCTTTGGCAATCTCATTCATGCCATCCTGCTTATAGAACTGCAGCTGCGTGACGGCCTCGATAAGGCCGAGGTTGATCTGGCGCGCTTTCATCTCATCGACAGTCGTCTGCAGGGCCTTTGGCGCACCGAGCGTCTGCTGACCGGAGAAGACGATTTCCGAGATATCAACGCCATCCAGACGGTCAAAGACGGCTTTGACATCGTCAGGCGTGCAGTCGTCATAATTGCTTGGACGTGCAAGGACATGGAAACCGGCATCGTTGACCGCTTTCATCTCATCGGTCGGCATGCCGAGATTCATCTTGAGGAATGATTCATACTGTGCCTTGACGGCCAGTACTTCCTCACCGCCGACCTGCATCGGCGTCACGCGGTCGCTACCAAGGCGGCGGATGAGGTCTTCCTTGACTTCGCGGTACGTCTGTGCGTCGTGGCCGACCACATAGACCTCCGTGCCGCTAATCTTTCCTGAAGCGACGAGCTGACGCCACATCGGGTCCTCAAGCGTACCGGCATGATAATTGGCAAGAATCTGGCTGCCGGCAAGGGCCGTTGCCTTGCCGTTATCATTGAGTTTCTTGAATGTCGTCTCGTAAACAGCCAGTGACGAAATGCCCGCGTCCTTTGCCTTTTCCAGCACGACGCTTTCCGGCAGGCCTTCGCGCTGGGCAAGTGCCTGCAGACCTTCATAATCAATGGCGAGGTCGACCTGGCGGTTGGCCCGTTCTACCGCATGGCGCTGAAAGCTGATAGCCAGTGCGGCCAAGAGGCCGACAATGATGACCAGCACCAGGATGCGATTATACTTGAATCCCTTCATCTAATCCACCTTATCTTAAAAATCCATTATTCTTCGCCCGCACGGACAATCACGCTGCCTTCCTGCTGCGTCACAGATACCACGCGCATGGAAAGGGGCAGCTGATCCGGCTTCACCAGAGGAATGCGCCCGAGCGTATCGCCGAGACGCGCCGTGCCAAACGGCGAATTCTGTATGTCGAACTGCTCCGTTTCAAAATACAACGTGCCGTCATCGGCCACGATATGTCCGACCAGTGCGACCTGGGCCTTGCGTCCCAAAAGGTTCGCATCGGCCGTCACCAGGACATTCTCATCGGTGATATGCACTTCGACATTGTCGGCCTTGCTTATCTTGCGGGCCAGTGCCTCGCGCAGACCATTCTCATCGAACATGGCCGTGAGTGAAAGTGCCTCGGCGCTGTTGAGTGCCAGACGCCCCTTGGCAAAGGAGGTCATATCAAGCTCCGTTTTGCGGCCGTCGAGCGACATCTCACGGACGCGCAGCTGACCGACCTGACCGTCTTTTACGGTGACCGCCATGGTATCAGCACGGCCCAAGAGTAGCATGAGACGCGGCGAAGCCGTCAACTCCACATTGACATCCGGCGTCGAGAATTTCTGGGAAAGCCGGCCCTCCAGGGCACTTTCAACGACAGGCGGCAGCAAAAGCTCGCCGAGCACGATTAATATTATGAAGAACAAGCCCGTAATAGTCAAGGTTTTTCGCAATTTCATCACCTGCCAACGGAACAAGGAGCCAGGAGCACTGCTCCTGACTCCTATGAAAACACGACTTAGATTTCATGATTTGCTTTCGCTGCGAGGAACGCGCGGATAAACATATCAATATCGCCATCCATGACAGCCTGCACATTGCCGGTCTCGACATTCGTGCGGTGGTCCTTGACCATTGTGTACGGCTGGAATACATACGAACGAATCTGGCTGCCCCACTCGATTTTCTGCTGATCACCCTCAAGTTTAGCAAGCTCAGCTTCTTTTTTCTCCATCTCAAGCTCGAAGAGCTTAGCGCGCAGCATCTTTAAGCACTGCTCACGGTTCTGCAGCTGAGAACGCTCGTTCTGACACTGTACGACGATGCCCGTCGGGATATGCGTCATGCGGACGGCCGAAGACGTCTTGTTGATGTGCTGGCCGCCGGCGCCCGATGCGCGGTACGTATCGACGCGGACATCCGACATATTGATGTTGACTTCGACATTGTCATCGATTTCCGGCATGATGTCGCAGGCCGCAAACGACGTATGGCGGCGTGCCTGCGCATCAAACGGCGAAATGCGCACGAGGCGGTGAATGCCCTTTTCCGAACGCAGGAAGCCATAGGCGTTGTGTCCCTTGATGAAGAGCGTGGCGCTCTTGACGCCGGCCTCATCGCCCGGCAGCAGGTCAGCTGTCTCGACGGTGAAGCCATGGCGCTCGGCCCAACGGCCGTACATGCGCAGGAGCATCTGCGTCCAGTCCTGTGCCTCCGTTCCGCCCGCACCTGCGTGCAGCGTCAGGATGGCATTGTTGGCATCATAAGGGCCGGAGAGCAGGACCTCAAGCTGCAGATTCTCAAGGCCTTCCGATACAGCCGCGAGTTCCGCCTTGACATCGTCTTCCATGCTCTCATCCTGTTCTTCCATGCCCATTTCCCAAAGAGTCTGGGCATCTTCAAACTTCGAGACGAGATGCTTGTACTTATCGACGCTGATTTTAACGTCATTGAGTTCCTGATTGATTTTCTGGGCTTTTTCCGCATCATCCCAGAAGGATGGTTCGCCCATCTTATATTCGAGCTCGGCAATCTTCTCTTCTTTCGCCGGAACCTCAAGGGACTCGCCCATCTGGTCCAGCTTTGTCTTGAGCTCGCCAAGCTGCGGTTTGATATCTTCGAGCATAATTTCCTTTCCTCTAATCTTATTGTATCAACGTACCATTCTATCGTTATCTTACGGGCAACGGTCCGTCACTGGTCCCTGCCGCAGCAGTTCTTGTACTTTTTGCCGCTGCCGCACGGGCATGGGTCGTTGCGTCCGACTTTCTTACCGTCTTTAGTCACAGGCTTTTTCTTTGCCTCAGCCGCACTGACGTCGTCGCCATGCGAAGCCTGTGCATTCTGCAGATGGTCCTGCAGCTGGGATTTCTGGCTCTTGATGATTTCTTCCATCTTGGCCTTGTCCTGTGCCGAAGCCTCCGCCGGCTGGCTGGAAGCTGCCTGAGCTGCAGCAGCCTGCTGTGCTGCCTGCTGCTCCGGCGTGATGATGCTGACGTGGTACATGAGCGAAGCAATCTGGTCCTGAATTGCGGCTTCCATCTCCTCGAACATATCGAGGGCCTCAATCTTGTACTCGACGAGCGGGTTGCGCTGGCCATAGGCGCGCAGATTGATGCCGTCGCGCAGCATATCCATATGGTCGAGGTGTTCCATCCACTTGTTGTCGACAACACGCAGCATGACGACCTTCTCGAGTTCGCGCATATTCTCTTCACCAAAGAGAAGCTCGCGGCTGTGATAGCCTTCCTCGGCAAGATTTTCAAGCGTTTCCTGCAGTTCGTCGCGGCTCATGGCAGCGAGCTCTTCCTTCTTGAGACGGCCCTGCGGTGCGTAAATCTTCTCCGCGTCTTCGATGAGGCCATCGAGCTGCCATTCCTCCGGATAGAGGTCAGCATTGGCATACTGGTCCATCTCCGCGCGGATGATGTGCTTGACCATGCCCATGATGTTCTCGCGCAGGTTTTCGCCGAAGAGAATCTTGCGGCGTTCGCCGTACATGACTTCACGCTGCTGGTTCATGACATCATCGTATTCGAGGACGTGTTTGCGGATATCAAAGTTGCGGGCTTCGACCTTCTTCTGGGCATGCTCGATAGAGTTCGTGATGAGCTTGTGTTCAATCGGCTCATCTTCGTCCATGCCGAGCTTATCCATGATGCCCGAAATGCGGTCCGAAGCGAAGAGACGCAGGAGGTCATCTTCGAGCGACAGGTAGAAGCGCGATGCGCCGGGGTCGCCCTGACGGCCGGCACGGCCACGCAGCTGGTTGTCGATGCGGCGGGACTCATGGCGCTCCGTACCGATGATGAAGAGGCCGCCGAGTTCCGGCACACCTTCGCCGAGCTTGATATCCGTACCGCGGCCGGCCATGTTCGTCGCAATCGTCACAGCACCCTTCTGACCAGCGCCGGCGATGATTTCAGCTTCTTTTTCATGGAACTTCGCGTTGAGTACGTTATGCGGGATGCCGTGCTTCCTGAGGATAGCACTGAGCTCTTCCGACTGCGTGATGGACGTCGTACCGATGAGGACCGGCTGTCCTTTGGCATGAAGCTCCGTGACGGCCTTGCCGACTGCCTTGTACTTTGCGCGTTTCGTCTTGAAGATGAGGTCCGGATAGTCCTTGCGGATGACCGGCTTGTTCGTCGGCACGACGATGACCGGCAGATTGTAAATCTTGAGGAACTCGTCTTCTTCCGTCTTAGCCGTACCAGTCATGCCGGCCAGTTTGTCATACATACGGAAATAATTCTGGAACGTAATGGTCGCGAGCGTCTGACTTTCACGCTGAATCTTGACGCCTTCTTTTGCCTCAATGGCCTGATGCAGGCCATCGGAGTAGCGGCGGCCCTCCATGAGGCGGCCCGTGAATTCATCGACAATGACAATCTCGCCATTGCGCACGACGTAATCGCGGTCGCGCTTCATCAGAGCTTTAGCGCGCAGCGCTGCCGTGAAGCAGTGGGAAAGCTCAATGTTTTCCGGTGCGTAGAGGTTGTTGATGCCGAGGATTTTCTCGACTTTCGGAATCGTGCTGTCTGCCGGCGCTACGGTCTTCTGCTTTTCATCGACCGTGTAGTCAACGCCTTCCTTGAGACCGGAAACAGCCTTGGCCATGACCGCATACATATCGGTCGACTTCGAGCCAGGGCCGGAAATAATCAGCGGCGTGCGGGCTTCATCGATGAGGATGGAATCCACCTCATCGACGATGGCATAATGAAGCTTGCGCTGAACCATCTGCTCCGGATAGATGACCATGTTGTCACGCAGATAGTCAAAACCGAATTCGTTGTTCGTACCGAACGTGACATCGCGGCTGTAAGCGAATTTACGCTCAGGGAAGTCCATGTCATGCACGACAAGGCCGACCGTCAGGCCGAGGAAACGGTACAGACGGCCCATGTCCTCGCTGTCGCGCTTGGCCAGATAATCATTGACCGTGACCATATGGACACCTTCGCCCGTCAGAGCATTGAGATATACCGGCAGGGTTGCCACGAGGGTCTTACCTTCACCAGTACGCATCTCAGCGATTTTGCCCTCGTGCAGGCACATGCCGCCGATGAGCTGTACATCGAAATGGCGCATGCCGAGCACGCGGCGCGAAGCTTCACGCACGACGGCAAAAGCCTCGGGCAGGATATCTTCAAGTGTCTCACCTGCGGCAAGGCGCTCACGGAATTTATTCGTATAGCCCGTCAGCTTGTCGTCCGTAAGAGCCTGCATCTGCGGCTCCAGCGCATTGATCTTGTCGACCACTTTGCGGTAACGGGCAATCTCTTTATCGTTATTGTCACCTAAGAATCTCTTGATGAATCCCAGCAAACAAATCACTCCTTCTGCTTTGCTGCATGTGCTTAGAAAGGAAGCATCATTGAAAAAGATTCCGTGCCATGCTCCCTTATAGTTAGCCTACCTTACAATATTATCAGACTGACCTTTATAAGTCAATTTCCCCTTTGTTATGCTTTCCTTAAATCTCTCTGCTTCCTTATTCTTTAGGATGAAGGTAATGAAACTCATGAATTCACCGCAGAAAGATGACGGAAATTCACCGGTACGGCATTCTCTTCCTGCAGCGCCCGTTTTACCTTTGGCGAGGTGATGGCCCGCAGCTCTTCTTCAAAATCGTGCTGCCAGCCGCTGTCCTGCTGCAGAATGTCATTATGAATGCCGGGATGCATCATGACTTCGGTCGTGCCGTCCTTCATGGTATGGATGACATGCAAAAGTTCTGCCTCGCTGACTGCCTCGCCAGCCACAATGCCGGCAAAATGCTCCGGCGTCAAGAGGCCCTGCTTCTTTGCCTTATATTTGGCCAGACGCGCCAGCGTGCCCAGACCGAGTCTGCCGACGAGCTGGCCAAGACCGCCGAACGAACCGGCAAACAGCGGCGTGCACGGCGTGCGCATCGCGCGGATGCCAGCCTGTTTGGTTAAATCAATCACGATATCGATGATGCCGGGCAGTGTGTGCATATGCTGGTGGCTGTCGACGTGCGAAATGGGCACACCCGTATTCTCGACCCTGCGCAGCTGTGCCGCGAGTTCACGCCGCACCTCTTCCAGATTGACTTTGCCGCGCAGGTACTGACCGAGCAGGGCATTATGGTCCGGATAAAAAACACCGTCTTTTGTTACCAGGGAAGGAATCTCTTCGGGCGGCAGGATAGGACGGCCATCGACCAGTGTAAAATGAACGCCAAGACCGAGCTCTTCATAGCGCCGTGCCAGGGCGATGGCCCCGGCAAAAGCGCGTCCGCCCGGCATCACCGTTGCGGAACGCAGGCAGCCCTCGCGCAGCCCCTTTTCTACGGCTGCATTGATATCTTCATGGCGGCCAAAGTCATCGGCGTTGACAATGATGTATTTCAAGATGATGCACCTCATTTATCTTCATTTGTCTGCTGTCTTTCTTCAACAATATATACAGCGCACATTATAGCGCAGGAAAGGCATTCTGACAATCTGCCGATGCCGCATCCCGTGTCAGTCCTGAAAAACGGCATAAAAAAGGAGCCTTTGCAGGCTCCTCTGTATCTTATTCCATTCATGAATCAGTTGCTCGATTCAATGAGGCCATAGTTGCCATCATTGCGGCGATAGACAACGTTGACATCCTCCGTCTGAGCATCGCGGAATACGAAGAAGTTGTGGTTCAGGAGGTTCATCTCCATGATAGCTTCCTGGACATCCATCGGTTTGACGATGAATTTCTTCGTCTTAACGACTTTATACGTATCGCTGTCATCTTTTGCATCCGGCATCGGGCTCGCTTTGAACTCTTCCGTTTTGAACTGACCCGAACGCAGACGGCGGGCAAGTTTCGTCTTCTGTTTATGAATCTGGCGCTCCAGTTTCTCAACGACAAGGTCGATGGACGTGTACATATCCATCGTCGACTCCTCACCGCGGAGCAGGATGCCGCCCGGAATCGGTACGGTGACTTCGACAATGTGACGGCCCTTCGATACCGTCAGCAGCACCTTGATGTCGCCGACCGTGTCAAAGTACTTCGTGACTTTGCCAACGCGTTTCTCCACATATTCCCTCAGGGACGGAGTGATCTCGATATTCTTGCCTCTTACAGTGAATGTTGCCATAAGACACATCCCCTTTCTTATTTCTATGCCGACGAGCGGCACAACTTATCGAGTAAAGCAGAGCGTCAGACTTTACACTTTTATAGATTTGGTACTTTCTGCTGACCACTTCTGTTTTATACCTGTATTATTCGCCAAAGGGGGCCGAATCCCTTCTTTCGGATTCAATTATTTTATAAAAAATCAGAAACTTATTTTCTTGACTTCCTTCCCTGTCCGTAAAGTCAAGAAAAGCCAGACTCCGAAGAGTCTGGCTTACGCAATGGACATGTTATGCCGTCTTGATGACGTTGGCAGCCTGTGGGCCACGTGCTCCCTCGACGATCTCGAACTCTACATCCTGACCTTCGTTGAGCGTCTTGAAACCTTCATCCTGAATTGCAGAGAAGTGGACGAATACATCGTCTCCGCCTTCACGCGCGATGAAGCCATAGCCTTTCTCAGGGCTGAACCATTTTACTTTGCCAACCATAATGATTCCTCCTAAACCAAATAGCGAACCGTCAGGATAAATACACACCCTGACTCATTCTGATTATACTGAGCTGACAAGGCCTTGTCAATGACACAAACTACAATACCTATCATGTATACAGAAGTTCAATCGTTCAAACCCATTTGTATGCGGAGAACCTACAGCAGCAGAAAGCAGCGGCATCAGAGCACCTTGGAAAGGAACAGGCGCGTACGCTCTTCTTTTGGATGCTCGAATACTTCCTTCGGGTCGCCCTGCTCGATGATGCGGCCATCGTCGACAAAGAGCAGACGGTCGCCGACTTCGCGGGCAAAGCCCATCTCATGCGTGACAATGACCATCGTCATGCCCTCTTCCGCGAGTTTGCGCATGACATCGAGAACTTCGCCGACCATTTCCGGGTCGAGAGCCGACGTCGGCTCGTCGAACAGCATGACTTTCGGCTTCATTGCCAAAGCACGGGCGATGGCCACACGCTGCTGCTGACCGCCGGACAGCTGGTTCGGGTAAGAATCAGCCTTGTCCGCAAGGCCGACACGGGCGAGAAGCTTACGTGCCGTATCCTCAGCTTCCTGCTTCGAGATATGGCGGACTTTGATTGGCGCGAGCATAATATTCTGCAGCACCGTCATATGCGGGAACAGATTGAAGCGTTGGAAGACCATGCCGACTTCCTCGCGCACCTTATTGATATTGGCTTCGCCGTCAAGGACAATACCGTCAACGCTGACTTTGCCCGAGGTCGGTTCCTCGAGATAATTCATGCAGCGCAGCAGCGTACTTTTACCCGAACCGGACGGTCCGATGATAACGACGACTTCTTTTTCTTTAATCGTAAGGTTGATGCCCTTGAGGACCTCAACCTCGCCAAATGACTTTCTAAGATTCTCAATGTCGATCATCCGTCTTGTATCTCCTCTCAAGATATGCTACGAACTGCGAGATGGTCAGCGTCATGGCCAGATAAATGACAGCAACACTGAGCCAGATTTCCAGCGAGCCATACGTTTTTGCGATAATCAACTGGCCGCGGCGCGTGAGTTCCTCAAAGCCGATAACCGAAACGAGGGACGAATCCTTCAGCAGGGCGATGAACTCATTGCCGAGCGGCGGGATGACGCGCTTGAAGGCCTGCGGCACGATGATGTAGCGCATCGTCTGCACCCACGTCATGCCGAGCGAGCGACCGGCTTCCATCTGTCCTTTATCGATGGACTGAATGCCCGCGCGGAAAATCTCGGCGACATAAGCACCGGAGTTGATGCCGCACGAACCGATGGCCGCAACGAACGGGTCAACGCGCTGCCCCGTGATGACCGGCAGTGCGAAGTACACGAGGAAGATCTGCACGAGCAGCGGCGTGCCGCGGAAAAAGTCAACGTAAATCGCCGCGAGGATACGCAGAATACGGATGCGCGAAATGCGCGCGATACCGACAAAGAGGCCGATGACGACACCGAGTGCCACCGAGAGGGCCGTGATCTTGATCGTGACGCCTGCACCGACGAGCAGCAGCGGGAAGGAGTTCACGACCAAATCGAAGTTAAAATGCATTTGCTTTCACCTTACCATTCGGATTCATAAATATTCATTGCATAGAAAAACCTGATTCCTATTATATTTCCTGCTATGATTCCTGTCAATCCTGTCCATGAAAAAGAAAACACCACGCGTGATGCGTGGTGTTTTTTATACAGATTCCGTGATTAAGCGGCTTATTTGCTGCTGCCGAACCATTTCTGGAAAATCTTGTCGTACTCACCATTTTCCTTGAGCTTCTTGAGAGCTTCGTTGACTTTGGACTGCAGTTCCGTGTTGTCCTTAGCCATGGCGATGCCGTAATCCTCAGCCGTCAGCTTCTCTTCAAGAGCCTTGACGCCCGTCTCACCGCTCTTCTGGATGTAGTAGTCGTTGACCGGGCGGTCGTTGACGACTGCATCTACGCCGTGGCCTTTGAGTTCCATGAAGCAGTCAGCCGGCGTATTGAGCTCTTTGACTTCAACGCCGCCGAGCTTCTTGACAGCCTCAGCACTCGTCGTGCCGATCTGAACAGCGACTTTCTTGCCCTTGAGGTCCTGGAACGACTTGATGCCCTGCTCGTCGGAACGAACGACCATCGTCAGGCCGGACTGATAATACGGGTCGGAGAACAGGACATTCTCTTTACGCTCGTCGTTGATCGTCATGCCCGAGATGATGACATCGATGTTCTTTGCCTGCAGTGCCGGAATCAGGCCATCGAAGCCGATGTTCTGAATCTCGACATCGTAGCCCATCTCCTTGCCGATGGCGCGGATCAGGTCCATATCGAAGCCCTGATATTCTTTCTGTCCTTCATCCTGGAATTCGAACGGGGCAAAGTCGATGGACGAACCGACCTTGAGCACTTTCGCGCTCGAGCTGCTGCCCGACGTGCTGCCCGACGAAGACGAGCTGCTGC
>ERZ779888.1385-NODE-1385-length-24289-cov-5.101675_pt1 | contig 24289 bp, 22 predicted proteins | sample MGYA00511245_ERZ779888 | MGnify/ENA primary metagenome ERZ779888 (study PRJEB29588, sample SAMEA2155255) | human gut metagenome | biome: human gut; feature: human-associated habitat; material: faeces | place: Denmark | collected 2008/2010 ...
GGCGGCAGAGAATGTCCCAGAGAAATACGTTTCCGAAGCTGTCCGAGGAGCTTTTGGAGTTTTCCCGGGAAAGCGCTTCGTCAAACAAAGGCTTGTGCTGCAGCCCAATGGGCTGAAATTCGCTCATAAAAATGACCTTTCCGTTTGTTAGTTTGTTATTTATAGAGCCGCTCGCAGACGCGCTTTGCCTCGCTGCGCAGGGATCGCAGGTCGGCGAACGTCTCCGGGCGTTTGGTGATGTCGCGCAGCAGCGCGGACGGATGGTAGATCGCTATGGCGCGGGCGCTTTCAATGTCGAACCACTGCCCATGCTCGCGGGTGATGCGAAAGTCCGGCTTGATGACCGCCATCGCGGCAATGCGCCCGAGACAGACGATGAGCTTCGGACGGATCAGATCGCGCTGCGCGTCCAGCCAGTGACGGCACGCCGCCTGCTCTTCGTTGAGCGGGTCGCGGTTGTGCGGCGGACGGCATTTGACGATGTTCGCAATATATACGCGCGAACGGTCGAGATCGATCATTTCAAGCATATCGTCGAGCAGCTTACCGGCGGGGCCGACGAACGGCTCGCCCTGCAGATCCTCCTGCTCGCCCGGACCCTCGCCGATGAACATCAGCTCGCTCTCGGGATCGCCGACGCCGAAAACGACGTTGTGCCGCCCCTGTGAAAGAGGGCAGTCCCGGCAGGAGAGACATTCTCTTTGCAGTTTGTCCATCGCTTCCATGATCATCACACTCCATATAGAAGCATGTTATCACGCTTCGATAGAAAAGGCAACGCCGGATTCGCTCTCACGTAGCTGGCGGTACGTTTTTTTGATCAGAACGACGGAAATGACGGCGGTGAGGATATCGGATGCCGGCATGGAGCAAATAACACCGTCCGGCCCAAACCAGACGGGGAGCAGCGAGCGGCAGCCGCCGAAAAAGCAGAGCGGCGCGACGGTAAAGCCCGTCCCGCCGCTTGCCTTGTTAAAAAGGCAAAGAGAGACGCCGTGAGGCGTCTCCCTTTGGGGATGCGGTTATATTAAGAGAGGCGGAAACATCACACTTTGAAGTCCACAGAGGTGGAACCCTTGTCTTCCTGCACGAACTCGTAGTCCTTGCCGGGCAGGATGGCGTTGAGCGCGATACCGATGATGGAGGCGACGGCGAGACCGGAGAAGCTCACGATGCCGATCTTGATGGGGGCGGTGTAGGTGATGCCGATCGCGAGGACAAGGATGAGCGCGGCGATGATGATGTTGCGGGTGTTGGAGAAGTCCACATTGTTTTCTACAACGTTGCGCACGCCGACCGCGGAGATCATGCCATAGAGGACGAGGGACACGCCGCCGATCGTGGCGGTGGGCATTGCGGAGACGAGAGCGGCGAATTTCGGGCAGAAGGACACGACGACCGCAAATACCGCAGCGATGCGGATGACGGCGGGGTCGTATACACGGGTCAGGGCGAGAACGCCGGTGTTTTCGCCGTAGGTGGTGTTGGCGGGGGCGCCGAAGAGCGCGGCGAGAGAGGTCGCAAGACCGTCGCCGAGGAGCGTGCGGTGGAAGCCGGGGTCGACCATGTAGTTTTTCTCAACCGTAGAGGAGATGGCGCAGACATCGCCGATGTGCTCGACCATCGTGGCGAGAGAGAGCGGGACGATCGTGAAGATGGCGCTCACGAGAAGACCGGCGTTGAAGTCGGCGTTGCCGAAGAGGGAGAACACGGTGCGCTCGCCGTGAACGGGCAGGCCGATCCACGCAGCTTCACTGACGGTCTCGACAACATGGGCGCGGGCGGCGGGGTCAATGATCAGCGCGAAGACATAGGAGCCGAGGACACCGAGCAGGATGGGGATGATCTTGGTCATGCCCTTGCCCCACATGTTGAAGCCGATGACGATCGCAATGGCGACGATGGCGACGAGCCAGTTGGCGGAGCAGTTGGTGATCGCGGAGGAGGAGAGCGTCAGGCCGATGGCAATGATGATGGGGCCGGTGACGATCGGGGGGAAGAAGCGCATGACCTTCTTCACGCCAAAGGCCTTGAAGAGCGTGGAGAGGACGACGTACATGAGACCCGCCGCCGCGACGCCGACGCAGGCGTAAACGAGAAGCTCGGGTTCCTTGTTGGGGGCGATGGCCTGATAGCCGCCGATGAACGCGAACGAGGAGCCGAGGAACGCGGGGACTTTACCCTTGGTGAGCAGATGGAAGAGCAGCGTGCCGAGACCGGCGAAGAGCAGCGTGGTGGCAACGTCCAGACCGGTGAGCGCCGGGACAAGGACGGTCGCGCCGAACATGGCGAACATGTGCTGCAGTCCGAGCACCAGCATGCGCGGCTTGCCGAGGGCTCGCGCGTCGTAAATGGGTTCGGATCCGATTTGTTTCTTTGTCATAATCGTTCTCTCCTTATAAAAATTTATTCTTTCTCATAAATGGAAACGCCCGTTTCGCCGTCGCACTCGGCGAGGCGCACCGCGACGATTTCGCGCAGGGAGGTGGGGATGTTCTTGCCGACAAAGTCCGGCTTGATCGGAAACTCGGCGTGGCCGCGGTCGATGAACGCAAAGAGCTGGATGCGCGCCGGACGGCCGAGAGAGATGAGCGCATCGATGGCTGCGCGGGCGGTGCGGGTCGTAAAAATAACGTCGTCACAGAGCACAACGGTCATCCCCTTTACATCAAAGGGAATGTGCGTGTCCGAAACGACGGGCGCATCGGCAACGAGCGTGAGATCGTCCCGATAAAGCGTGATATCCAGTTTTCCGACCGGGACGCGGACGCCCTCGATTTTTTCAATGTTTTTCGCCAGACGCTCGGCGAGAGGGATGCCGCGGGTCTTGATGCCGATGAGACAGAGATTTTCGGTGCCGTGATTCTTCTCAATGATCTGGTGGGCAATGCGCACGAGCGTCCGCTCCACGGCGGCTTCGTCCATGATCTGCGCTTTGAAGTTCATAGCGTTCCACATCCTTTCCGGCATTTTGGCAACAAAAAAACCTTGACCGGCAAATCCGGACAAGGCGCAGCGACACGGCATAAAGATACCGTGATCCCATCTTACGACGCCTTGCCGGCAGCTCTGTACCGACTTAAAGAGGTCTTTTCTGGCGTGTATACTATCATGCTCTGCAACATCTGTCAACGGAGAAATGCACAAATTACCGGATCAAAGCGGGAATATTTTCTATGGAGCGCATCTGCTCGGACAGGGGAAAGACCGTTTAGAGGCTTGCATTATCCGCTGAATGTATGATAATATACATCGGTGTATGATAATATACACAGAAAAGATTCTCTATTTCAATTCCGAGGAAAGGACACGGACAACTTATGGGAGTTTATGTAGTCACCGGCGGCTCCGGCGGCATCGGCGGCAAGACGGTAGAAATTCTGCGCAGCCAGGGACATGAGACAATCAACGTCGATTTGAAAGGCGGGGATATCAACGCCAACATTGCCACCAAGGAGGGACGGCAGGATGTGATCGATAAGATCCACGAGCTGCACCCCGAGGGGATCGACGGCCTGATCTGCGTGGCCGGCGTCGCTGGTACCTGCGGCGATATGAAGCTGATGTTCTCGCTGAACTATTTCGGCGTCACCGGTCTGGCCTACGGTATCTATGACCTGCTCAAAAAGAAGGGCGGCAGCTGCGTGGTCATCGTATCGAACACCATCTCGCAGGGGGGCGTGCACATGGATCTCTGCGATATGCTCAACTATGCCTGCAACCAGGACCGGAACGAGGCCCGCATTCTCTCCATTCTGGAGCAGTATGACGGCTCCAACATGACCATGGCGCAGGGCCTGTACGCCACGACCAAATACGCGCTGGCCCGCTGGGTACGGCGCATCTCCGCCAGCTGGGGCGCCAACGGCGTGCGCATCAACGCGGTGGCTCCCGGCAACGTCCGGACGCCTCTCACCGCCGCCATGGGCGACCGCGCTACGGCGGCACTGGCGGGACTTCCGATTCCTATCAACTATCAGACCGGCGACCAGCTGCTCGACCCCGTGGACATCGCCAATGTGCTGGTGTTTCTGGTGTCCCCGGCGGCCCACGGCGTCAACGGCAACATCATGTTCGTAGACGGCGGCACCGACGCTCTGCTCAACAGCGAGAAAGTTTACTAAGGAGGCGAAACCCATGACTTTGATTCGACAGTATGTGGACGCTCTGCTCGACCAGGACGCGCTGGCTTTGAGCAAGCTCTTTTCTCCTACGGCCATTTTCGTTGACCACTGCCCCCGCGATGCGGGAAAGCCGCTCGTCAGCACCTACGGCCCTGAGGCCATCGATATGTTCTACCACAACCGCTTCCTGTTCCGCCACTTCCGTATCACCGATGCCCGTATCGTCAGCGACACGCAGGCCTACTACTATGCCGTCTATGACGGCTATCATGTCCGCGCTCTGGCCACCATCACGGAATTCAGCTCCGACGGCCTGATCGAGCGGCTGGTCGTAAGACCGGCATAAGATCCCGGCGGGCCATTCTGCAAATCGAATAAGACAAGTTCGCGGCGGCGTCTCTTTTGAGACGCCGCCGTTTATCCGCAAAAAACGCGTTTTTGGGCTTGCATGTATATATGTGTATATTATAATGGGTTTATACGTTTTTCCGAAGAAAAAGATATGGAGGGTAAATCTATGGAAGCGGTTATTATTATTGCAGTGATCGTAGTGCCCGTAGTGGCGTATTACATCGGAAAGGAATTTGAGTATATCGCGAACGAAAAGGGGTATACAAGCAAGAAGTATTTCTGGTGGACGTTCCTGTTTGGCGCGGTCGGTATCTCAATGGTCATCGCGCTGCCTGATCGGCGCGGCGGAACGGGCGCGGCGTCCAGCGGTCTGCCGATGAGCGACGACGAGATCCCGGAGATTTGAAGTGCGGACATGAGTGAGAGATATACGCGCCTCTTCGCACTGGAAGAAAATCTGTATTCCGAAGGTTCCCCAATCGTCATTTCCGCGGGTGCATTGCTCAAAGATAACCGAAAGTGAGCCTGAGTGAGGAGTGACTCCTTCCGTCTCGGCTGACGCCGAGCCACTCCCTCAAAGAGGGAGGCAGTTAAAAAGAAAACGCAGCAGCTCCATATCACGGAGCTGCTGCGTTTGCGTATCTTAGTCTTTCTTGAAGGAATCCTTGAGCGCGACGGCGCGGTTGAATACGAGATGGCCGGGGGCACTGTCCTTGTTGTCCGGTGCAAAGTAGCCGAGACGGAGGAACTGGAAGCGGTCGGCAGCGGCGCAGTCCTCGAGCGACTTTTCCACCTTGCAGCCGGTGAGAACTTCGAGCGAGTTGGGGTTCAGGCAGTCGATGAAGTCCTTGCCGGGGGCGTCCGGTTCGGGATCGGAGAAGAGCATATCGTAGAGCCGGACCTCGGCGTCGGCGCAGTTGTTCGCGTCCACCCAGTGGATCGTTCCGCGCACCTTGCGCCCGTCGGGCGTGTTGCCGCCGCGGGTCTCGGGGTCGTATTCGCAGAGGATCTCCGTCACGTTGCCGTCCGCGTCCTTCACGCAGCCGGTGCAGCGGACGATGTACGCGCCCTTGAGACGCACCTCGTTGCCCGGATAGAGGCGGTTATACTTCTTGACCGGCTCTTCCATGAAATCGTCCTGCTCGACCCAGAGCGTGCGGGAGAACGAGACCGGGCGCGTGCCGGCGTTTTCGGCGACGGGGTTATTCTCAATATCGAAAAGCTCGGTCTGTCCCTCGGGATAGTTCGTGATCGTGAGCTTCACGGGACGGAGCACCGCCATGACGCGCTTGGCGTTCGCGTTTAAGTCGTCGCGCAGGCAGCTTTCGAGCAGCGAGTAGTCCACCGTGGACGTGACCTTGGAAACGCCGATGCGGTCGGTAAAATCGCGGATGGAGTGCGGCGTATAGCCGCGGCGGCGCAGACCGCAGAGCGTCGGCATCCGGGGATCGTCCCAGCCGGACACGCGGCCCTCTTCCACAAGGCGGCGCAGCTTGCGCTTGCTCATCACGGTATAGTTGATGCCGAGACGGGCAAACTCGATCTGGCGCGGCTTGGACGGCACGTCGCAGTTCTCGATGACCCAGTTGTAGAGCGGGCGGTGATCCTCGTATTCGAGCGAGCAGAGCGAGTGCGTGATGCCCTCAAGCGCGTCCTGAATGGGGTGGGCGAGATCGTACATCGGGAAGATGCACCACTTCGTGCCCTGCCGGTGGTGCTCAATGTAGCGGATGCGGTAGAGCACCGGGTCGCGCATGTTGAAGTTGCCGCTTGCGAGATCGATCTTCGCGCGCAGCGTATACTTGCCTTCGGGGAACTCCCCGGCGCGCATCCGCGCGAAGAGATCGAGCGATTCTTCGACCGGGCGGTCGCGGTAAGGGCTGACGGCGGGGTGCGTCGTGTCGCCGCGGTAAGCGGAAAACTCCTCGGGCGTCAGCTCGCAGACGTAGGCGAGACCCTTTTTGATGAGGCCGACGGCGAGCTCGTAGGTCTTTTCAAAGTAGTCCGAGCCGTAGAAAAAGCGGTCGCCCCAGTCGAAGCCGAGCCAGCGGATATCCTCCTGAATGGCATCGACGAACTCGGTGTCCTCCTTGGCGGGGTTGGTGTCGTCCATGCGCAGATTGCAGAGACCGCCGAACTTTTCCGCTGTGCCGAAGTCGATGCACAGCGCCTTGCAGTGGCCGATATGCAGATAGCCGTTCGGCTCGGGCGGGAAACGGGTGTGCACCGTTTTTCCGGCAAACCGTCCGCCGGGGGCAATGTCCTCGGCGACAAAATCGTGAATAAAATTGCTGGATTCTCTGATCTCTTCCATATTGACTCTCTCCATTTTATGAAAGCTGAATGAATGAAAATTATTATACACGTCAACGCTTGAAATTACAACAGAATTATTGGATAATAGAAGCGCTATGAATCTTTCCGCTCTATGGCGGAACAAACGACAGGAGTATGCCATATGAAATATGATGCCGTGATCCTCGGCGGCGGCCCGGCGGCTGTCTCCGCGGCGCTCACGCTGCGCGCGCGAGGGAAGACCGCCGCGATCCTCTCCGGCGGGATCGATGATATCCCGCTCTCCCGCGCAAGCAGGATTACCAATTACCCCGGCTGTCCGGATGTCTCCGGCCGCGCGCTGCTCGAAGCGATGGAACATCAGGCGCTCGACGCGGGCGCGGAAATCCTTCACGGCCGTGCCACGTCGATCGCCCCCCTCGGCGACGGCTTCGGCGTAATCTACGGCGCGGACTTCTGCGAGGCGGAAACACTCATCCTCTGCACCGGCGTTGCCGCCGGAAAAGTTTTCCCCGGCGAACAGGAGTTCCTCGGCCGCGGCGTGAGCTACTGCGTCACCTGCGACGGCATGCTCTATCGCGGAAAAAAGGTCTGCGTCGTGGGCTTCACGTCCGATACGAAAGAGGAAGCGGAGCTTCTGCGCACGATGGGCTGCGAAGTTGAAATGTTCACGAGCCGCACGGCGAAGTACGCCGTGCTCGGGCAGGAGCGCGTCACGGCGCTTTCCGTGAACGGCGAAGAGCATCCGTGCGAGGCGGTGTTCATCCTCCGCCCGGCCGCGGCGCCCGATACGCTGCTCGCGGGTCTTGCCATGGACGGCGTGCATGTCGCCGTGGATAAGGCGACGATGAAAACCTCCGTTGCCGGCGTTTTCGCCGCCGGGGACTGCACCGGCAAGCCCTACCAGATCGCCAAGGCCGTCGGCGACGGGAACATCGCCGCGCTCAGCGCCGCGCAGTATATCGAGGAAAGGAGCCGGGAGAAAAAGGCATGAACGAGAGCGAGATCAAATATCTGGAGCTTCTTTCCAAGAGCTTTCCGAGCATCCCCGCTACGGCGGCGGAGATCGTGCGACTGCAGGCCATTCTGGAGCTGCCGAAAACGACCGAGCACTTCATGAGCGATATCCACGGCGAGTATACATACTTCTCCCATATTCTCAAAAACGCCTCCGGTGCGATCCACGACAAGATCAACGACAGCTTCGGCGATCTTCTCGGCGAGGAGGAGAAAAACTCGCTCGCCCGGTTGCTCTATTACCCCGAGCGGGAGCTTGCCGCCGCAGCGCACTCCGATTCCTGGTACCGCGTGACGATCCACCGTCTTGTGGCCGTCTGCCGGCAGGCGACGGACAAATATACCCGCGTCAAGGTGCGAGCCCGTCTGCCGAAGGAATATGCCTATATTATCGAGGAGCTCATTGACTCCGACGAGCACGATCCCAACAAGCGCAGGTATTTTGAAAGCATCATCAACAGCGTGATCGAGACCGGCATTGCCGACCGGTTCATCGTGGCGCTCGCGAATCTCATCTCCCGCCTGACGGTAAACCAGCTGCACATCGTCGGCGACGTTTTTGACCGCGGCCCCGCCGCGCAGATGGTCATGGACGATCTCATGGACATGCACGGCGTGGACTTCGTCTGGGGCAACCACGACATTCTCTGGATGGGCGCGGCCATGGGCAACCCTGCGTGCATTGCGAACGCCCTGCGAAACTCACTCAAGTACGGTAACTTTGATATGCTCGAGGACGGCTACGGCCTGAACGTCCGCCCGCTCGCGCTCTTCGCCATGGAGCAGTACGGCGACGATCCCTGCACGAACTTCCTCCCGACGCACGTGACCGACTGCGTGGCGGAAAACAGCGACGTTACCGCCAAGCTCCTCAAGGCCATCACGGTCATCCAGTTCAAGCTGGAGGGCCAGCTCATCCTGCGCCACCCGGAATATAAAATGGACGGACGGCTCCTCCTCGGAGAGCTCGTCCGCTCCGAAGGAACGGTCACGCTCGGCGGCAAGATATACCGCACGAACGACATTTCGCTCCCCACGGTCGAGCCCGCGGATCCCTATCGCCTCTCCGAGCGCGAGCAGCAGCTCGTCGATCAGCTCGTTTTGTCCTTCCTGCGCAGCGAGAAGCTGCAGACCCATATCCGGTATCTGCTGGAAAAGGGCGCGATGTACCGCGTGTGCAACGGCAACCTTCTCTACCACGGCTGCATCCCCATGGAGCCGGACGGCAGCTTTACGCGCGTGACGATGGGTGACAAAACATATTTCGGAAAGTCGCTCATGGACGCCTGCGACCGGCTGTGCCGCACGGCGATGTACGACCGCCGTATGGAGAACACCGATCTTCTCTGGTATCTCTGGTGCGGGCCGTATTCTCCGCTCAACGGCAAGGACAAGATCGCAACGTTCGAGCGCACGTTCCTCGACGATCCGGAGGCCCGAACGGAGCAGAAAAATCCGTACTACGATCTCTGGAACAGTGAGGAGACGGCGCGCACGATCCTTGCCGAGTTCGGCGTGAATTTTGAACGCGGCCACATCATCAACGGCCACGTCCCCGTGCGCAAAACGAAGGGCGATACGCCCATCAAGGCCAACGGCAAGTTCATCAACATCGACGGCGGTCTCTCGAAGGCGTACCAGCCCGTGACGGGCATCTGCGGCTATACGCTGGTGTATTCCTCGCACGAGCTGTATCTCGCCGAGCACCAGCCCTTCGACCCGGACACCGCCGCGCGCGAAAGCGCGGACGTGCTCTCCCGGACGATCATGATCGAGCAGTATCCCGACCGGCTTCGCGTGCGCGATACCGACGGCGGCGCGGATGTGGAGCGGCGCATCGCCGATCTCAAAAAGCTGCTCGCGGCCTACCGCAGCGGCCTTGTGCGCACGCCGAGCCGCATGGAGTAAGGCTTGACAAATAAAACAAATAACGGTATATTGATTTGGTAAAAAGCGCAGAAGGGGAGGAGTAGGCTCCCGGCGGAACGCAGAGAGAGGGCGGTTGGTGCAAGCCCTTGGGAAGCCGCAGCCGAAGGTCGCCCCGGAGCAGCCGTTTTGAACAAAGTAGAAACGGACGGGTTCTCCCGTTACAGAGAATACGAGTGCCGCTTTCAGTAAAGCGGAAATCGGGTGGTACCGCGTAAGTTTTTGCGCCCCGGAGGTTAACTCCGGGGCGTTTTTGTTTGGAGGAATAAGAATGAAAGAACTGCCGAAGATTTATGATCCCAAGCAGGTGGAAAGCAAGATCTACCGCTACTGGACGGACGGCGGCTGGTTCCACGCTGAGCGTGACCCGGACAAGAAGCCGTTCACCATCGTGATCCCGCCCCCGAACGTCACCGGCCAGCTCCATCTCGGCCACGCGCTCGACGAGACGATCCAGGACGTGCTCATCCGCTGGAAGCGCATGAGCGGGTACTGCGCGCTGTGGCTGCCGGGCGTTGACCACGCCGGCATCGCCACGCAGACCAAGGTGGAGGCCGAGCTCCGCAAGGAGGGCCTCACGCGCTTCGATCTCGGCCGCGAAAAGTTCCTGGACCGTGTGTGGGACTGGAAGCAACACTACGGCGACCGCATCGTGGAGCAGCTCAAAACGCTCGGCTCTTCGTGCGACTGGGAGCGCCAGCGCTTCACGATGGACGAGCAGTGCGCCAAGGCCGTGCGCGAGGCGTTCTGCAGCCTGTACGAAAAGGGATATATCTACCGCGGCAAGCGTATCATCAACTGGTGTCCGCACTGCAAGACCGCCCTTTCCGACGTTGAGGTCGAATACGTGGAGAAGAACGGCTTCTTCTGGCATATCCGCTATCCGCTGACGGACGGTTCCGGCAGCGTGGAGGTCGCCACGACCCGTCCCGAGACGATGCTCGGCGACGCCGCCGTTGCGGTGAACCCCGAGGACCCGCGCTATAAGGACATGATCGGCAAAACGCTCACGCTCCCGCTCGTCGGGCGCGAGATCCCCATCGTCGGCGATGAGCACGCCGATATGGAGTTCGGCACCGGCTGCGTGAAGATCACGCCCTGCCACGACCCCAACGACTTTGAGGTCGGCCTGCGCCACGATCTGCCGCAGTACCTGATGCTCGACGGCGACGGCAAGATCACCGGCGGCTACAAGTGGGACGGCATGGACCGCTACGAGGCCCGCAAGGCCATCGTGCAGGAGCTTGAGGAGCAGGGCTATCTCGTGTCCATCGAGCCGTGCGTCCACAATGTCGGCACGTGCTCCCGCTGCCATAACGATGTGGAGCCGCTTGCGAGCGACCAGTGGTTCGTGAAGATGCAGCCTCTGGCGAAGGAAGCCATCCGCGTTGTGGAAGACGGCGAGATCAAGTTCGTGCCGGACCGCTTCGCCAAAACGTATCTCAACTGGATGAACAGCGTGCGCGACTGGTGCATCTCCCGCCAGCTCTGGTGGGGCCATCAGATCCCCGTGTGGTACTGCGGCGACTGCGGCCATATGACCGTCTCCCGCACCGACGCCTGCGAGTGCGAGGCGTGCCGCTCCAGGAACATCCGCCGCGAGAGCGACGTGCTCGACACCTGGTTCTCCAGCGCGCTCTGGCCGTTCTCCACGCTCGGCTGGCCGGACAAGACGGAGGATCTGGATTACTTCTATCCGACGGACGTGCTCGTCACGGGCTACGACATCATCTTCTTCTGGGTCGCGCGCATGATCTTCTCCGGCTGCGAGCATATGAAGAAGATCCCGTTCCACACGGTGCTCATCCATGGCCTGATCCGCGACCCACAGGGCAAGAAAATGTCCAAGTCCGCCGGTAACGGCGTCGATCCCATCGAGGTCATCAACACCTACGGCGCGGACGCGCTCCGCTTCAACATCATCACCGGCAACTCGCCCGGAAACGACATGCGCTTCTTCCCGGAGCGCTGCGAGGCGATGCGCAACTTTGCCAACAAGCTCTGGAACGCTTCCCGCTTCGTGATGATGAATCTCACGATCGACAAAAACGAGCTGCCCGAAACGCTTGAGCTGGAGGATAAATGGATCCTCTCCCGGTTCAACGAGCTGGCCCGCGAGGTCGGCGAGAATCTCGACAAATACGAGCTCGGCATCGCCGCACAGAAGATCTATGACTTCATCTGGGACAGCTTCTGCGACTGGTACATCGAACTCACCAAGGCCCGTCTGACGGGCGAGGACGAGGCCGCCCGCGTGCAGGCGCAGAAGGTGCTGCTGTATGTGCTCACCGAAACGCTCAAGCTGCTCCATCCGTTCATGCCGTTCATCACCGAGGAGATCTATCAGGCGCTGCCGCACGAGGGCGACGCGCTCATGGTGCAGCCGTACCCCGTTTACCGCGAGGATATGGCTTTCCCGGCGGAGAGCGCGCGCTTTGAAAAGGTCATGGAGGCCATCCGCGCCATCCGCAGTCGCCGCAGCGAGATGAATGTCCCGCCGTCCAAGCGCCCGCACCTCTATATTGTCACCGAGGAACGCGAAGCCTTTGAGAATGGCCGCGATTATCTCTGCCGTCTGGCGTATGCCGGCGAAGTGATCGTTTCGGACGATGTCCCCGCCGACGCCGACAAAATGGTAAGCATCGTGACAAAGGATGCGCGCTGCTTCCTGCCGATGAGCGAGCTTGTCGATCTCGACAAGGAGCGCGAGCGGCTGGAAAAGGAGCTGGCAAAGAACCGCGGCTTCCTCGAAAACCAGCGCCGCAAGCTCTCGAACGAGAGCTTCGTCTCCCGCGCTCCCGCCAACGTCGTCGCCACGGAGCGCGAGCGTGCCGAAAAGCTCGAAGCGCTCATTGCCAATCTCGAGGAATCGCTCCGTCAGCTCGGCTGATGCGCATATAATTAGATTGACAAAGGTGTCCTGAAACGCTACAATGACGCTTCGGGACATTTTTTAAGGGTTCCGAAAACTTTTTGCGCCTTTTGCACGTCTAATAAACAGAACAGAAAACCGGAACTATTCGACCTGCGCCGCAAGGCGCGGGGAAGGAGACTTCATTATGCGTAAACTTATTTCAAAGCGACTCTTTGCCGTTTTGATGGCGGCGCTTTTGTTCGCCGCGCTCGGCACGACGGCATTGGCGTACGACGCCCCTGTCATCAATACCGACGTACCCGCGGCGCTCACCCTGATCGAAGGGCAGACGCTCACGCTCACCGTAGAGGCGACGGGCGGGGAGCTGTCCTACCAGTGGTACCGCGTCCACCCGGAGGGCGATACGCCCGTGGAGGGACAGACCTCGAATACTTACCAGATCGCTTCCGTGGACGCCTCGATCAACGGCGCGGCGTTTTACTGCTTTGTGCAGAACGTAGCGGGAAATACCCAGTCCTCCGTCTGCACCGTGACGGTGCTCTCCAAGCCCGTTCTCACGCAGGATGTGAGTACCACCAGCCAGACGCTGACCGAGGGCGACACCATCGCGCTCACCGCCGGAGCGACCGGCGCGGCGGGTATACAGTGGTACTATAAGAAGGGCGACGAAGCCCCCAAGCCCGTTGACGGCGCGACGACGGCCTCTCTCTCCGTCGCGGCCACGATGGAGTATAACGGCGCGGATATCTACTGCCAGTTCGTAAACGATGCCGGCGCCGTTACAACCTCCTTCTGCCGCATCACCGTGAATGCCAAGCCCGCAGCGCCCGTAACGACGAAAAATCCGACCGGCGAGACCGTCACCGAGGGCGGCCGCGCGATCTTCATCGCCCGCGCCGACGGCGCGACGAGCTACCTCTGGCGCATCATCAGCGCCGACGGCACGCAGGTCTATGACTATACCGCCGCGCGTACCGCGTTCCCGACGCTGAGCATCTCCGGCGGCGACAGCGAAACGCTCACGCTCACCAACATCCCCTATGATATGAACGGCTGGAAGGTCGCCTGCCTCTTCAAGAGCGAGGGCGGCGAGACGCTCTCCGGCACGGCGAGCGTCACCGTGACAAAAAAGGCGGCATCGCTCAGCATCATTACGCAGCCTGTCGGCGGCACGATGGCCGTGGATGAGAACCCAAACTTCATCCTCTCCATTCAGGCAACATCCAGCGACGGCGGCACGATCACCTACCAGTGGTACAGCGCCGCGACGAACAGCACCGCCGCTATGAAGGCCATCCCCGGCGCGACGAATTCCAGCTATAAGCCCGAACAGACCGAGGGAACGACGTATTACCGTGTAAGCGTTCAGCTCACCGGCAACGGTACGACCTCCGATCCCTATTACTCCAACACCGTTCCTGTGACGTTCACCGCCACCAAGACGCACACGCACAGCTTCTCGAGCGTCTGGGAGCATAACGATCTCTCCCACTGGCACCAGTGCACCTGCGGCGAGCACGGCGACGAAGCGTTCCATACCTACACCTGGACCGTACTGAAAGCCCCCACCGCGACCGAGGACGGCGAGCAGAAGGGTGTCTGCTCCGTCTGCGGCTATGAAACCATCCAGCCCATCCCCGCCGGTACGGACACCGGGGAGGAAGAGACGCCGGCAAAGCCCGCCAAAAAGACGAATACGGTGCTTCTCGTCATCATCGGCGTGCTGGCCGTGGCGGTGATCGCCGTGGCGGTCATCCTCGTCCGCAAGGTGCTTCTTCAGAAGGACGAAGAGGACAGCGGAGACGATGACGATGGGAACGAATAAATCCTATAATTCCTAAGGCACAAAGGATAGCTTTTCGTGAATCGTTTGTACGGCGTGCGAAAAAAAGTGCCGGAAAGAATAAAAGCAAAGCCCTCCGATCAACTCGGAGGGCTTATCTATTTTATTGACAGCTGCGCACTACATCTTCGAGAATGTCTTCCATAACGGTTGTCCAATTGGAACGTACCGGCTCTGTTTCGGACGAGGCCCCTTCACATAGATCGAGCAGAGAGCCGTGAGAAGTGCTTCTGGAAACATTCATAAAGCGGTAATTTCCTTCATCGGAAAACGTGATCACGAAATCTCCGTTGTTTCCTTCAACGATGCGATTGAAGAATGAACCGATCAGACCGCGCTTTTTGTTGCCGGATGGAAATTCACTGATAAGTATACAATCCGTAACATTCAGTCCGATGAAGTAAGTAAAGGAATCCATAGACATTTGCTCGTGCGAGATAAAGCAGCGTATACCCGCTTGCTCGGCTCTTGAGAGAATGCGATTTTCAAAATCCTCCTGAGAGGAAACCTTTAGACCGTTTGGAAACCGAAATGTTTTCCAGAGATACAACGCGCTTCCGTTAACAGGCATAGTAATTCTCCTTTTTCTTTTTACATATATTGCAAGGCCAGTTTCTTTGTATAGGCGCGATAGAGAAAATGCGCCTCCTCGCGCTTGCCTTGCTCAATCATCGAAACGCAGGGGGCGACGAGATCCCGGTAAATCGTTTCGAAAATGTCCGTTCTGTCCGGCCTTTGCTGGATCGACGCAACGATCCGCGGAGCGACGGCGTAATACTCCGCGATTTCCGCTTCGCCCTCCGGCTGGGAACGGAGATATCCATCACGAAAGCTGCGCAGCACTGTCAGCTCATGGCAGTCATCCGGCAGACCGCGCGCCTCGGTGCAGGCTGATGTCAGGAAGCAGCCGCCAGAGTCGTTGCCCTTGTAGATGGGGCAGTCGTCGTAATCGTAGTTACGGCAGTATTTGTCGTATGTGTCCTCGTTGACGTCCTTTCCGCTCTTTCGGCAGGCATAGTGGTGATTGTACCAGTAAAATGGACAGCTCATGCATTTTCTCCCCTTTGTTTCGTTTCTCTCAAAAGTGGAAATATTACCTCTGCAGAATCATGATACCGCAATTTGCGGTAAAAGTCAATACAACAAAATGCGGTATGCTATTCTTTCTGCTGTCAGGAGGTGGTAGCGTGTACTGCCGTTTGCGTGATCTGCGGGAGGACCACGATATGAAGCAGAAAGATCTGGCGGCGTATCTGAACTGCTCGCAGCAGGTATACAGCAACTATGAGCTCGGCCAGCGGGACGTGCCGACGGATATCCTCATCCGCCTGTCACAGCTCTATCATGTGTCCGTGGATTATATCCTCGGTCTGACCGATAACCCGAAAAGAAACCAGTAAAAAACCCGCCCTTCGATCCGCGGATCGGAGGGCGGGTTTACGTTTGTTGGATCGTTTCTCAGAACGCCAGCAGTGCCATGGAGAGGATGGCGGCGGTCAGCAGGTAGATCGGCAGGCCGCGCCACGCCTTCGGAACGTAGCGCTCGCGGATCTTGCTGCGGACGGCAGCAAACGCCGCGAGAGCGAGCCAGAAGCCGAGACCCGCGCCGAGAGCCGTGAGGATGCTCTCGCCAAGGGAGAGCGCATCGGCGGCGTTGTTCACCGCGAGGCCGAGCACGGCGCTGTTGAGCGCGATGACGGGGAAGTAGACGCCAAGGTCTTTTTTGAAGGCGGCCTTCGCAACGGCATTCATTGCATAGACAACAATGAGTACGATCGCGGCAAAGACGAGCGTCTGCAGATAGCCGAGAGACAGCGCATCCAGAACGTAGGTCTGCACAAGACCGGCGATCAGCGCCGTGAACACCATGGCGACGGTTACAGACACGCCGAGCACAGTGATCTTCTTCTCCTGCGCGGACCAGCCAAGCAGGGGAGCCGCGCCGAGGAATTTCTCCAGCGCATAGTTGTTGGCGAGCATCGCGCCGAGCACGATACCGACAATGGCTTTGAACGTCATTACTCGTTACCTCCTTCCGCTGTACCGGCGGCGATACCGGCGAAGCCGGGCTCTTCCTCCGCAGCGCACGCGGCGGGGAAGAGGGCGTTGACGATCGCGGCGACGATGGCGTACACCAAGAAGCCACCCATGGGCTTCTGGAGCGAAGCCACGGCGTGCGCCTTGAGGAAGGCGATCTCCTGTCCCCAGACGGTGCCGAGACCGAAGAGCTCGCGCAGCAGCGCGACAACGGCGATCACCGCGAGAAACTCCAGCCCGGTCACAACGACCTTTCCGACACAGAGGCCGGAGGCGCTGCCGGCGCCGCGGCTGAACACAAGCAGGTTGACAGCAGCCACGGCGAGATACACGCCGAGCATCTTGTAAACGGACGGCAGCACCGCGTGCAGCACGAGCTGTGCAGCGGAGGTGAACAGCGCCGCCGTGAGGATCGTCGCGGCGATCACCGCGCGCTCCGGGAGAATGCGGCGCAGCAGCGCTATCACGAGCGCAGTGAGCAGCATCACGGCGAGAACCGTAATGCCCATGGAAACGGCACCCCGGAGCGTTCCGGCCGCGCCCAGCGCGGGGCACGCGCCGAGAAACAGCACCCACATCGGGTTAACGGTCACTTTCTTCTCATTCATTGCCAAGTCCTCCGTTCTCTTTCAGAGTGGCAAAGGCGTCGAAAACATCGTGCGTAGCGGTCTTGACGGCGTTCATCGTCATCGTTGCGCCGGAGATGAACGCTACGTCATCCGTCATGGTCTCGGCGGTCATGCCGACGAAGCCTTCCTTGTAGCTCTGCGGATCGAGTGTGTAGTTGGAGAAGTAGTCCTTTTCCAGAATGAACTCCTTGGCGTTCATCATCACGATCTCGCCGTCAGCGTTGAGAACGTAGTAGACGGCCATCGGGATGTTGCTGTAGCCGTAGGGACGGGAAACGAAGGCATAAAGCGTTTCGCCGTTCTCCGTCACGGTGTAGGCAGCGGTCACGGTGTTGTATACGCCGTCGAGACCGAGCACCGCGTAATCCGCGTCCTTGGAGTAGTAAGCGCTGAGCTTGGAGATATCGTCGTCCGTGAAGAGATCGCCGTTGTCGCGCGCATACGCGGCGGCGGTCTCGGCAAAATCGGCGTAGGAATCGGTCACAACGCTGCCTTCAACGTCATAGACGCAGACACTGCCGGAGGTGTTCGCGATGGCGAGCACGCCCGCGCCGTCCACGTTCGCAATAAACGCGAAGCCCGCGCCGTTCGGGGCTTTGTAAGCGGCGGTCACGCCGTCGAGACCGGTCTCGGTCTCCTCACCCTGCATCGCGCCTTCGCTGTTCATCATGCCGGGGAACACGGTCGCGATCAGCTCGGTGAGAAGCTGTGCGTCGCCCTTGACGCCCGCGCTGACGAGTTCATTCGCCGTGAGAGCGGTGAAGCCGTCGAGAATGGCGTCATGGAACGCCTTGGAGGAGTACGTCACGCCCGCGACGAGACTCACGTCCGCGAGAGTGGAATCCTGTCCGATATAGGTCTGCGGATACGTATCCACACCCATGTCCTTCGTGTCGGGGTAGGAGAGCACCTGCGTGCCGACGATCTTACCCTCGGTATCCACAGCCATGGAGATCTCGATCGGATCGTGGGTGTAGCCCTGCGTGGTGGAGAGAAGGATCGCGTAGCCGAGACCGGAGGTCTCGGTATAGATGCTCTGCACGGTCTCCGGAACGTCGGTAAGCTCGCTTCCGGCGGAGCCGTCGCTGCTGTAGAGAAGATCAAAGCCCTGCGCGCCGGGGAAAATATCCATGAGCGGCCCGAGCGCCTGGGAAGCCTCGCTCAGCTCGATGTGCGGCCCGGCCCAGACATTGAGACCGGTGAGCAGCAGAGCGAACACGAGAAAGAGAACGATCAGCGTCAGAGCCGAGCGGAGAAAGCTGCCTTTATTTTGCATTTTTCGGCCCTCCCAATCCGAGCGGCGTAGCCGCCGTCCATTTTTCGATCATCGGAGCAAGAATGTTCATCACGAGGATGGAGAGCGACACGCCCTCCGGATACGCGCAGTATTCGCGGATGACGAACGTCAGAATGCCGCAGCCGAGCGCGAAGAACGCCTTGCCCTTGTTGTTGATCGGCGAGGTCTGATAGTCGGTCGCCATGAAGATCGCGCCGAGGAACAGACCGCCCGCCATGATCTCATAGAGCGCGGTAACGGCGCTGCCGGTCGTGACGAAGTAGAGCACGAACACGCTGCCGACGAAGATCGCCGGGACATACCAGCGGATCACGCGGCGGATGACGAGATACGCAAAGCCGATGAGCAGCGCGATAACGCACGTTTCGCCTACCGCGCCGCCGCGAACGCCTAGGAACATATCCAGCAGGGAGGGAAGACCCTCGCCGCCGGTGGAGAGAACTTCGAGCGGGGTGGCGCTCGTTACGAGATCAACGCCCTTCGGCATCGCGCCGCCCATGACCTGCGTGAACGAGACGAGCATGAACACGCGCGCGGTGATGGCGGGGTTCGCAAAGTTGTGGCCGAGACCGCCGAACAGACACTTGACGAACACGATGGCGAACACGCTGCCGAGCACACACTGCCAGACCGGCACGTTTGTGCTGAGATTGAGACCAAGCAGCAGTCCCGTCACAACGGCGCTGAGATCGCCGATGGACTGCTTGCGGTGGGTGATCGCGTTGAAGAGAAATTCGGAAACGACGGCGGTGATCACGCACGAGAGGATCGGCACAAGAGCCGGGGCGCCGAAAAACACGATCGCGGCAGCCGTGGCGGGCAGCAGAGCGATGATCACGTCAAGCATGATGCGCTGCGTGCTCGCGCCGCAGTGGGCAAACGGGGAAGCGGGGGTTTCAAACCGCTTATCCATCACTTTTTCCCTCCTTCCGCATGATCGGCTTTGTATTTTTTGAGATATTTCTTTGCCGCGCGGTTGTTCTCCGCGAGCGGGCGGTGCGCCGGGCAGACGTAGCTGCAGCTGCCGCCCTCGATGCAGAAGTTCACATGGTCGCGGTCAAGGAGAAGCGCGCGCTTATCGCCGTTCTCTTCCTCAAGATCGTCCGAGAACGCGGTGGGGTTGAGATTCATCGGGCAGTGGGACACGCACCGGCCGCAGTGGATGCACGGCGTCGGCTCGTGGATAACGCTGTCCGCTTCGGAGAAGACCAGCACGCTGCCGGTCGTCTTGAGTACCGGATAGTCGAGCGAGGGGACGGCGTGACCCATCATCGGCCCACCGTTCACAACACGGCCCGGCTCGCATTTGAGCCCGCCGGCGGCCTCGACCAGGTAGCGGTACGGCGTGCCGATCGGGACGAGCAGGTTCTTCGGCTCCTTGATGGCCGAGCCGTCAACGGTGACGACGCGGTCGACGAGCGGCATGCCGGTGTCCATGAACTTTGCGACCTTGGCAAGCGTCGAGACGTTGATGATGATAACGCCGAGCGTTGCAAAACGCTGGCCGGCGTAAACGACCTTGCCGAGCGCGTTATAAAGGATCATCTGCTTCGCGCCCTGCGGATAGGAGCTCGGCAGCTCAACGATGCTCATCGTGGGGTCGTCGGCAAAAAGCTCCTTCATCGCGGCAATGGCGTGCGGCTTGTTGTTTTCAATGGCGAAAACAAAGTTGTCGGGCTTGACGTATTTCTTGAGGAGCTCGATACCGCGGCGGATATCCTCGCCGTGGTCGAGCATCATGCGGTTGTCGCTCGTGACGTACGGCTCGCACTCCGCACCGTTGATGAGCATGGTCTTGACGTTGTGGCGCAGCGCCGCGTCAAACTTCCAGTCAACGGGGAACGCCGCGCCGCCGAGACCGACAATGCCGCTCTCGTGCAGATCCTCCACGAACGCGGCGAGATCCTCCGCCGTGCGCGGGGCAAGTGTGGGATCGGCTTCCATTTTTCCGTCGTTCTCAATGCGGATGACCGGCAGATCGTTGCCGAAGAGCTCCGGCATCGGATCGAGCGAGAGAACGGTGCCGGAAACGGTCGCATGAACCTCACAGGTGATGCTGCCCTCGCCGCGGGCGAGCTTCTGACCGACGCGGACATAGTCGCCGACGCTGACGACCGGCACGGCGGGGGCGCCCATGTGCATGTTCATGGGGAGAAGCACTTCTTTCGGCGGGGGAAGGGTTTCGGCCTTCATTCCGGCGGTGTTCTTGTGATGGGGAACGTGAACCGCCTGAAGGCGCTTACGGAATGCCATCAGAATCCAACCTTTCCATTCATTTCTTCTTTGCTGTAATGCAGTAATTTTAGCTTTGCGATTCGCCGGACGTATCGTCCGGAACGAGAATGGCCTCCATACCGGAGGTCATATGCAGCTCGCCGTCCGGGAGCACCCAGAGCGCTTCCACATCGCCGAGCTTTTCGCAGAGTGCCTCGCCGTCGGCAAGGGGCATGCAGAAAAGCGCGGTGGAGAGCGCATCGGCAAGACCGCTGTTTTTCGTCACGACCGTGACGGAGGTGAAGAGCGTGGAGGGATAGAGCGTATCTTTATCGATGATGTGGTGATACCTCACGCCGTCCACGGTGAAATACCGTTCATAAATGCCGGAGGTGACGCAGGAGGTGTCGGCGAGCAGGAGCTTTGCGCAGTAATTCGAGTCAGGGTTCTTCGGGTCGCGCACGCCGGTCTTCCAGCCGGTGCCGTCGGGTCGCGTGCCGATGATGCGGATGTTGCCGCCGACGTTGAGCACATAGCTCTCGCAGCCGAGTGTTTCGGCCTTCTGCGCCGCCATTTCGGTGGCGTAGCCCTTGCCGAGCGCGCCGACGTCGATGGAGGCAAGCGGGTCTGAGATACGGACGGTGTTGTTTTCCACGTCCAACTCCAGAAGGGAGATGTCCGTGTGCTTCGCTGCCTCGGCGAGATCTTCTTCCGCGGGAACATAGGCGTTCTTCGGATCTTCCGACGCGGCTTCACGCGCGTTGTGCCAGAGCGTGAGGACACTTCCCATCATCACGTTCATCTCTCCGCCGGTCAGCTCATAGAGCTCCTTGGCATAGAGCAGAAACTCCATCAGCCGCGCATCCACCGTTACAGCTTCTCCGCCGGCCATTTTGTTTACCGTACAGAGGTTGTTTATGCCGGAATACTCGTGGTAGATATCAAAAAGCTGGTGATATTCCCCGAGCATATCAGCAATTTCGGCAGAACAGTCCGAAAACCGTTCTGCCGAATCGCCTGCATAGCTGTAAATATAGGTCACCGTGTCAAAGTAGGTGAAATAGCTTTTCCCCTGCGCCTTGACAGGTTCGGCGGAAGCTGAACAGCCGGAGAGAAGAACAAGAGCGAGCAGAGCGCCGCAGAGAAGCGCGGCGACCGCGCGGGTATTCTTTTTCCGGTTCATTTGCTTCGCGGAAATTACCGGGCGTTGTTCGCCGCCGTGGCAATGGCGGCCTGCATGCCGTCGATAGCCATCGTGCAGGAGGCGAGCAGCGTCTCATCGGTGGAGACCTGATAGCCCTCGGCGTTGGTGGTGGTGTCGAGACCCATCACTTCGTCCGCGGTCTTGCCGACGGTGTAGTCAGCAAAAGCCTTGGCCTGGGCGTCCCACTCGGCAATGGCGTTGCCGTACTTGACCATGTTGTAGTCGTCACCGAGCTCACGCTTGGTAGCGGTGTAGTCCTTGCTGACGATCTCGCCCTCGGCGCTCACGGTGATCTTGGGCTGGATGGCGTCGGTCAGCGCGGCGAGGATCTTGCCGTCGGAGCCGACAGCGGCGGCGCCGAACTCGGTGTACATCTTGACCATGGCGTTGCCGTCTTCGGAATCAGCAGCGGACACGGACTCGGTGGAGTTGGAGATGGCAGACACGCCCAGCGTGAAGGAGCCGGGGACGGCGGTGAAGGTGGAACCCTTCTCGTCGTTGCAGGCCTTCACAATGGCCTCCTGGAAGGCCTCGAGGCTGATGGAGCAGGAAGCGAACAGCTCTTCGTCAACGGCGACGTTGTAGCCCTCTTCGTTGACGCGGGTCTCGATGTTCTTGACCTCGTCAGCAGTCTTGCCGACGACCCACTTCTCAAGGTTCTCGACCTGCTCGAACCACTCGAGCGTGGCGTCGGAGTACTTGACCATGTTGTAGTCATACTTCAGATCGCGCTTGGTGGTGTAGGTCGCGGCGGTATCGACCTGGCCGCCGGTGACATCCATTTTGTTCTGCGCGCAGTCGATGCGGCAGAGGACGATCTTACCTTCGCTGTCGGTGACGACCGTGGCGACGGTGGCGTCGACCTGAGCTTTATTGGTGTCGGAGCTGTCAAGGCTGACGCTCACGCCCATGCCAAGCTTGTACTCGGCTTCGGCGGTCTCAGCGGCAGGAGCTTCGGTAGCTTCCGCGGTGGGATCGGTGGCGGGAGCAGCGGGCTGGCTGCCGCAGGCAGTCAGCGTGAGCAGCATGCACGCCAGAAGGAGAACGGAGATTACTTTTTTCATTGTGTTCGACCTCTTATTCTTAAATTTTTTGCTTACGATTCCAAACGGAAAAGCGAATTATGTTGATTAATGGTACACTGCGTTACGCTATCCCGCTTTTGATGACAATATAACACAGAGCGCGTTTATAGTCAATAAAAAATCATACAAGATAGAGGAAACAATTTAACCTTTTCGGTAATAAACTGCACATATATCGAACGCTTGCGCTAAATTGCAACAATTCTGTGAATTTTCCGCTTGCGCCAGTCGTTTAAAATATGGTATAATCTCTTTAGAATATTCAATAATGGAGAACATTCCGGCCGGTTTTTGGGTGCGGAATGTTTGGCGATTGCATTTTGGAGGTGCGAAATGTTTTCCATCGGAGAGAAGGTAATGTACGGCGGAACGGGCGTTTGCGTGGTGGAGGAGATCACATCGGTGAAATTCTCAGCCTCTCAGCCGGGAAAACCGTATTATCTTCTGCGGCCGATGTACCAGACCGGCACCATCCAGACCCCGGCGGACAGCGGCAAGGTCCCCATCCGCCCGGTGATGAACCGCAGCGAGGCCGAAGCCGTCATCGATGCAATGCCGACCGTTCCGGCGGAGATCTGCACGGAGAAGAATCTCAGCGCGCTGCGCAATTATTACCAGAAGCAGATCACCTCGTTCGACAGCATGGATCTTATCCGTCTGGCAAAATCCATCCGCGCGAAGAAGATAGAAGCCGAAAAGCGTCAGAAGCGCATCGGCAGCACAGACGAAAAATATCTCCGCCGCGCGGAGGAGCTTCTCTTCGGCGAGCTTGCCGTCGCGCGGGAGAAAGCAGAACGGAAAAACGCCTGTCTTTTTAATGAGTTCGCGTCCGTAATTATATTTGCTGTCGATGATCTTGTGCCCCTGAGAAGCTGTCCGCAGGGTGCGAGTGGCTGCCTCGCTTCTTGGAAGGCGCTTTTTCGCCGCTGAATAGGTGTAGTAGTCTTGAGTGTCGTCGCTTCGGAAGATAAGCTTGTAGATGGCTTTCTCGGCGTAATACGCGATTTCGTAATCTAATAAATTGCCGAAAAGAGGTTGAATTCGATATTTTTTACAGAGCCTTTTGATGAACAGGAAACCGCACTGCACCTCTAACCGCAGAATGTCTTGAGCAAATTCGAAATCTTGAGCAGGTATTTTATATTTTCGATCGCGCAGGTATTTCAGGCGGTCAGCCTTGTCGTAGAAATTGAGGACGTAATTTCGACGCTCGTTGTGGTTGTAATCGGATTTCGTCTTGATATAGACGCTGCCCTTCAGGTTTTTTTCCTGAACGTAATTCGTTCGTTGGCCTGCATCTGTCAGCCGAAACGCATTGTTCAGAAAATCCAGATACTCTTTGACGTAATCAGTTTTTACATTGAAGCAATAGTCGATTCGAGAGACGCGGAA
>ERZ779888.1386-NODE-1386-length-24265-cov-3.157910_pt1 | contig 24265 bp, 13 predicted proteins | sample MGYA00511245_ERZ779888 | MGnify/ENA primary metagenome ERZ779888 (study PRJEB29588, sample SAMEA2155255) | human gut metagenome | biome: human gut; feature: human-associated habitat; material: faeces | place: Denmark | collected 2008/2010 ...
ACTCATGGGGGAGTTATTTCGATAATGTATTGGGCGTGATTGGGATGTAGAAAGACATTTTTTGTGGGGACAAAGGATGTCTTTTTATTGTACGTGATGGTGACGGATATCGTTAATGTGTTTGCTTCTTTTTTCATGAATTAATATCAAAAATATGTGGATTTTTTGGGATTTATCGGTATAAATATTGGGAAAGTATCGGTATTTCTTATGGATTTCTATTCATATTTTTTGGTGATGATTTATGTTATTTTGTCACAAAAAACGCACAAGTTTCTCAATCTGCCGGGAAGGAGAAGGATTATGGCTTTTCGTAAAAAAGCACTTGCTATTGTCATGAGTATGGCAATGGTCGCAACTTCGCTGTCAATTCCAACAACGACAGCCAAAACGGCGGAAGCCGCCGGCACAACATTTAACAACCTTAATCAATCGCAGATTACAGAGGCGATGGGTGTAGGTTACAACCTTGGTAACTCATTGGAGGCTGCAAGTTCCGGAACACCGAATGAAACAGCATATGGCAATCCAAAATTAACAGAAGACTTAGTTTTGGCAGCCAAAGACGCAGGATTTAAATCTATCCGTATTCCGGTATCCTATCTTAGCATGATTGACGACAACAATGGATACAAGATCGACTCTTCTTGGTTAGATCGAGTACAGCAGGTTGTTGATTATTGCGTTGACAATGATATGTATGCAATTGTCAACATGCATGGAGACGGTTATACGACAGTAACAGGTGGCTGGTTATTATGCGGCAGTTCTGATCAGACCAAGATCAAAGCAAAATATAAAGCGTGCTGGGAGCAGATTGCAGATCGTTTCAAAAACTATGATGAGCATCTGATCTTTGAGTCCATGAATGAAGAATTTGATGGAACTTATGGAACACCTAGCAGAACGGCTTATGCAAATATAAATGCCTACAATCAGATTTTTGTGGACACCGTAAGAAAAACCGGTGGAAACAATGATCAGAGATGGTTATTGATTCCGGGATGGAATACCAATATTGATTACACGGCGGAGAATTACGGATTTGCACTTCCTACCGATGATTATCTGTCTTCTAAGATTGCATCAGGCGAAAAGAGAATTATGATCTCTGTACATTATTATGATCCATGGGATTTCTGTGGAACAGAGTCCGGTGCAACCACACAGTGGGGAGACAGTATTACGGATTATTCGAAGAGAGCAAGCTGGGGAGATGAGTCCTATATGGCATCTCAGTTCAAAAAGATGTCCAGCAAATTCGTTTCACAGGGATATCCTGTGGTGATCGGTGAATTTGGTGCCATCAATAAAGCAAGTTATGACAGCCAGAATAAAGTTTGCCGTGCAGAGTATTATCAGAAAGTCTGCTATTATGCAAAGCAGTATGGATTGATTCCGGTAGCTTGGGACAATGGATACAACGGAGACTATGGTTTTGCGATCATTGACCGTTATTCCAACAAGGTTGTTCATCAGGAATTGATGGACGCTATGATGGAAGTGTATGGTGGTAATGAGTCCGCAACGGCAACAGGCATTCAGTTAAACAAGAGCGAGTTGACAATTCACATTGGTGATGAAAAACAGCAGCTTACAGCAGCATTAACACCATCGGACAGCAAGGATAAAGTTCTTTGGAGCTCCAGTGATGAGTCAGTAGCTGCCGTTAATTCCAAAGGTCAGGTAAGTGCAGTAGGAGCAGGAACTTGTACAATCACTGCATCTGTTCCATTAGGATACAAAGCAACCTGTAAGGTGACGGTACCACAGGCCAACTATGTACGTGCGAAATTATATTTATTAGAGACCGCAAGCTGGCAGTCAGTCATCAGTGATGAATATGTTGATATATATTCAGAAGGAGGAAAGTTCTCCTTGTCCTTAGATGCGACTAAGAGTCAGTTGCAGAATATTGGTTCTTTGTATATCAAAGATATCAATGTTGCTGATGATGAGGCATCTGTATTTGACAAAGCAACTTTGAAAGTAACATCATTTGAAATTAACGGACAGAAATATACCATGAAAAATGGAAAATTTACGTATGATGTTTCACAGAAAGCATCAGATGATGGATTGATCTGTCCAGTCTTTAATTTTTCATTTATTAATGTGTGGGCGAATACACATGTAAACAACGTAACTGTGGAAAATGCAAATTACAAGGCATATTTCAATAATGTAAATTACCAGACGACGAATAAGGTAACCATGAACTTTGAGGTGTCCGGTATTAATGGTGGCAGTGATGTTCAGCCAACAGCAGCACCAACAAAGGCACCAACAGCAGCACCAACAAAGGCACCAACAGTAGCACCAACAAAGGCACCAACGGTAGCACCAACAAAGGCACCAACGGCAGCGCCAACAAAGGCACCAACAGTGGCGCCAACAAAGGCACCAACGGTAGCACCGACGAAGGCTCCGACAGTAGCACCAACCACAGCTCCGACACAGTCACCGGTTATTTCAGATACGACGGAGATTGTATCTAACTTAGAGTCTACATATGCAACGAACGATCCACAGTGGTTGTTAAATGCATCTGACGATGATATTGTTACTGTAGTTTATACTTGTACAGATCCTTCCCATGGTAACTGGGGCATTTTAGGATGGGGTGCATCTGTAGACAATGTATGGCAGAGTGGTGATAATTATTCTGCGGCAAGTAATGCAACGGATAAAGTAACGAAGACATATACAGTCAAAGAATTAAAGGCAACCATGAACATTAAGAGCACATCAAAGGTTACCTATTTGTGCTTGTCTGCTTGGAACGGTGGCAAGATCGTAAGTCTTACACTTTCTAAAGTAGGTGGGGAGACTCCACAGCCAACCGTAACGCCAACAGTAGCACCGACAGCTACACCGACAGTAGCACCGACAGTAGCACCGACAGCAGCACCAACGGTAGCACCAACCACAGAGCCTTCCGGCGACAGCAAAGTAACAGGAGCCGTAAAGCTTACCAATAATTGGGGCAGTGGCGGAATTGCAGAGATCACTCTTACCAATAATACAGGTATCAGCTACACAGATGGCTGGACGGTAGAGTTTACCTTGGACCGTGAGATTACTTCTATGTGGAGCGGTACTTGTGAGAGCCTTGGCCACAACCGTTACCGCGTAAGCAATCCTGGATGGGATGGCAATTGGGCAAATGGTAAAACAATCACATTAAATTGTGGTGTTGGTGGAGGCAGCAACGTACCAGCGATCACAGATATCGTGATAAAATAATGAGCACATAGTGCTCATCTTGGGAGTTTCTCCGAAACTCCATTATGCGCAGAAATCGTGCGCAATTATTACGATATAGTTGTTACAGATAAAGGAAGCCCTTACATTAGAGGCTCCGAGAACTCTTGCAACTGTTTTCAATATTAAGGAAAGCAGAAAAAGATGTATCGGAGCCTCTTTTTAATTGATAGGAAAATGCTCGTAACGTAGGGGGAAGCCAAAGCAAAGCGCTGGCTTTGCTTTTTTATTGAAGATTATTTAGGTTGGCTTGATATTCGCGTGGTGATATACCCTCGTTTTTTTTGAAAACTTTACTAAAATAAAAACCATTACAAAAACCCAATTGATCAGCAATCTGCGTTACAGTAAACTGTTTGCTGGATAGTAAGATTTTGGCCTGCTCAATGCGGTATTTTTCAAGAAAAGCAAAAATAGTCTCACCAGTTACTTCCTTAAATTTACGGTTCATGTAATCAAAATTATGATGAAATTGTTTTTCTAAAAGGACACTTGTGATTTTTGTTTTGTAATTACTTTTCAGATAAGAAAGTAATGGGAGCGCGGAAAATGTGCCAATGTTATTTGGTGGAAATAACGCATTAATATGTGCACGACATATTTTTAACAGCAGCATTGCAAAATTGCAATTTATCATGCTTTGATGATAAGGGCTACCCGGTACTGCATTGTTTGTAGCAGATATAATTTCATTAAGGACTTCATAATAAGAAGCTCCTGAAAGTGTTGCATTCTTTGGAATAAGTATTTGTTCGCATGGTTTGTACTGTAATGGGGAAGCATTAAGTTCACTATGCATTGAAAGAAATTGGTGATAAACTTCTTCTTCGGACAGCAACAGTTCTTTTTGTGGGTTCCATTGAAAATGAATATAGTAATAACTTACCGGAGAATTACTTTGGACACCAAAGTGGCATTTATCAGGACATAATAGCAGGGTCTGTCCGGCACTTAAGTGGTAAATAGTATCTTCTTCCTGCAAAAGCATACTGCCATTTGTGATGAAATATAGAATCCAGTCAGAGGGGGTGCGGCGAAAATGCTTGTTAGGAGCAGGAACAGAAACTGATCCGGACAATGTGACGTGTGGAAGAGATTGTAAATTGGTTATAAAATATGTTTGTTTCATAAACTACTCCTTAAAAGTCGCTATTATATATGCTTGCGTCGCTATAAATCATGGAATACCAGTTGCGAAAATGGTAACATAGGAAGAGCAATAAGTCAATTACGATTGAAGGAGGGAATGAAAATGCTGAAAAATAATAAAAGAAGTTTACAAGTGACAGCAATTGCTATAACCGTCACATTATTGCTTGTCGGAGCCTCTGGGCACGTGGCTGCAAAAGCGAAAAAAATAACGATCAATCATAAAAAAATGACACTTGCGATTGGTCAAAAACGAGCACTAAAAGTAAAAAACACAAAAAAGAAAGTGAAATGGATCAGTAAAAATAAAAAAGTTGCTATTGTTAATAAAAAAGGGATTGTTACAGCGAAGAAAAAGGGATCAGCAAAGATTGTTGCACGTATCGGAAAGAAAAAATATACTTGCAGAGTAACGGTTAAGCCTAACAAAAAGAGAGCAAAAATAAAGAGTACTAAGAAACCGACTTATACAATGCGTCCAATTGCATCAAAAGTACCGGTAGTGTCTCAAAAGCCGACGATTGTACCAACAGCAACGGTTAATCCAACGCCAACACCGATACCATTACCGACAGTGAAGCCGACACCTGTTCCGGATGAGGGGTGGCAGACCGGGAAGGTCAGCGGATCAGAAGAAGATTATAATAAATATTTTGCATTAAATATGAAACACTATACAAAGAAACAGGAAGGAACGGTGTTTGGAACGATTGAAAGCATTACGTATCCATCCAAAGTTGTTGGAGCAGAACGCGAAGCATATGTGTATTTGCCACCACAGTATGATAGCAGCAAAAAATATCCGGTATTATACATGATTCACGGAATTGGCTGTGAGAGAGGACAGTGGGTTGGCATGTCCTTAAAAAATATATTAAGCAATATGATTTGCAGAGGTGAGGTTGCACCATTTGTAGCTGTTATACCAAGTGTTGTTCCAAAAGATGGAGTGTCGTCAAATACGCTGGGACCAGAGAATATTGGCGCATTCACCATGTTTGAACAGGAATTTTTACAGGATCTAGAGCCATATATTCTTGAAAATTTTGCCGTGTCATCCGACAGAAAAGATACCGGAGTATGTGGTCTGTCTATGGGAGGCATGGAGGCATTACATTTAGGATTTGCCATTAAAGATCATTTTAATTATATTGGATCTTTTTCAGCGGCACCGACATTGGATCAAAGTTTATTAAATACGAATGGCTGGAAAAATGTACCGGAAACCGTACTCCTTTGTAGCGGGACAGCAGACACAACAATAGGAGATAATCCTTATAATTATCATAAAACATTGGAAAAGAACAAGGTGGATCATATTTGGTATATGTATCCGAACGGTACACATGAAGCAAAAGTATGGCAAAACGGATTGGTAAACTTTTTGCTTAGAAGTTATCGGTAACAAGAGAAAGTTTTCGTATGTAATTACGGAGACTTCGTAGATTATGCTTTCAAAATAACCTTTTATATTAAGGAACCGACATATGTAGTAGGATAATGAAAATGTATAATGCATTTCTGAATAATTCCTACATATATGTCGGTTCTTGCATGTTATGGGGAAAGGGAGTGCTCGTAGAGAACAACATTCATTGAAACAAAATAGGACAATATGTTATGATATGTTTTAGCAATGATTGAGAGATCAATGCGGATGGCGGTCTGGCATCAAGATCCGGTGGTGTACTTTATGTATGGCCAATTGGTAAGATCGTGCTGATAGCGGTTGTGATCTATGTATTTTGTATGCTTGCAGGACATGCCAATAAGAAAATGATAAAAAATTAGCACTCACTCTTGACGAGTGCTAATAAAAGTGATATAACAATCATCAGAGGGACCAAAATAGTCAGATAGTGTACTACATAGTTCAGCATTAGCAGGCTATGTAGGCATATGGATTTGTTTGAGACAGAAAGGATTGGTGATTGTATGAATATCAGTAAATTTACACAAAAATCACAGGAAGTAGTACAAGGCTGTGAGAAAATCGCCATGGATCATGGTCACCAGGAAATCGGTCAGGAGCATATGCTATCCGCTATGATGACAGTAGATGATAGCTTGATCCGCAAACTGATCGAGAAAATGGGAATTGCACCGGAAGCATTTCAGGCGCAGATAGAAGGACTTTTACAAAAACGTCCAAAGGTTGTCGGCGGCGATCTTCGGATTGACAAATATTTAAATGAAGCATTGATTTATGCGGAAGATGAAGCAAAACGGATGGGAGATGAATATGTTTCCGTAGAGCATCTGTTTTTGAGTGTATTAGCGCATCCGAGCAAAGAGATCAAGCAGTTGTTTAAGCAGTGTCAGATCGATCGAGAGCGATTTTTGCAGGTGCTTTCCGAGGTGCGCGGTAATCAGAGGGTTACCAGTGACAATCCGGAAGCAACGTATGACACGTTGGAAAAATATGGTACAGATCTGGTAGAACGTGCCAAAGATGGCAAGCTGGATCCGGTGATCGGACGAGATGCGGAAATTCGTAATGTTGTGCGTATTCTTTCACGTAAGACGAAAAATAATCCGGTCTTGATCGGTGAACCCGGTGTTGGTAAGACTGCCGCTGTTGAGGGCTTGGCACAGCGTATTGTTCGCGGAGATGTGCCGGAAGGACTCAAAGACAAGAAGATATTTGCGTTGGATATGGGTGCCTTGGTAGCGGGTGCGAAATACCGTGGCGAATTTGAGGAGCGTTTGAAAGCGGTTCTTGAAGAAGTGAAGAAGAGTGAAGGACAGATCATTCTGTTTATTGATGAGCTGCATACGATTGTCGGTGCCGGCAAGACCGATGGCGCTATGGACGCCGGCAATATGCTCAAACCAATGCTTGCCAGAGGTGAATTACATTGTATTGGTGCTACGACATTGGATGAGTATCGTATGTATATTGAAAAAGATCCGGCATTGGAACGTCGTTTCCAGCCGGTTATGGTCAATGAACCAACAGTGGAAGATACTATTTCAATACTGCGTGGTCTGAAAGAACGCTATGAAGTATTCCATGGTGTCAAGATTACGGATTCTTCGCTGGTGGCAGCCGCAACGTTGTCCAACCGATATATTTCGGATCGTTTCCTGCCTGATAAGGCGATCGACTTGATCGATGAGGCCTGTGCCATGATCAAGACAGAGTTAAATAGTATGCCGGCAGAACTCGATGAAGAGCGCAGACGTATTATGCAGATGGAAATTGAGGAGGCAGCACTTAAGAAAGAGACAGATCATTTGTCTGTGGAACGTTTGGAAGAACTGCAAAAAGAAATGGCAGAACTTCGCGATGATTTCAATGCTAAGAAAGCAAAGTGGGATAGCGAAAAGGCATCTGTCGATACGGTAAATAAGTTGAAAGAGCAGAGAGATGCGCTTCGTACAGAGATTGAAACGGCAAAGCGCAACTATGATCTGAACCGTGCTGCAGAGATCCAGTATGGACAATTGCCGGAGTTAGAGCGACAGCTTGAGGCAGCAGAAGAAAAGGCAAAAGCAGAAGATCGTACTTTGGTGCAGGAATGTGTTACCGAGGAAGAGATTGCCAAAATTATTTCTCGCTGGACAGGAATTCCGATTGCCAAACTGACGGAAGGCGAACGTGAAAAAACACTGCATTTGGAGGATGAACTGCACAAACGTGTCATTGGACAGGAAGAGGGCGTCCGTTTGGTCGCAGAAGCAATCTTACGTTCTAAGGCAGGTATCAAAGATCCTACGAAACCAATTGGTTCTTTCTTGTTCTTAGGACCGACTGGTGTTGGTAAAACGGAACTTGCTAAGAGCTTGGCGGCATATTTGTTTGACGACGAGACGAATATGGTTCGTATCGACATGAGTGAATATATGGAGAAACATTCCGTGGCTCGTCTGATCGGAGCGCCTCCGGGATATGTTGGATATGAAGAAGGTGGACAGCTCACCGAAGCAGTACGCCGTAAACCGTATTCTGTTGTACTGTTTGATGAGATTGAAAAAGCACATCCGGATGTGTTTAATGTATTATTGCAAGTGTTGGACGATGGCCGAATTACCGATTCACAGGGTCGTACCGTTGATTTCAAAAATACAATATTAATATTAACTTCTAATATTGGTTCCTCATATTTGTTGGAAGGCATTGATGAAAATGGAGAGATCAGCGAAGAAGCACGTAAAGCGGTACTGGATCAACTGCACGCTTCTTTCCGTCCGGAATTTTTGAATCGTTTGGATGAAACGATCCTCTTTAAGCCGCTTCGTCCGCAGGATATTACCGGTATTATCGATATCTTGCTTGCAGAGCTGAATGAACGTTTAGCAGAAAAAGAATTGCATGTATCTTTGACAGATGCTGCCAAAGCGTTTGTTACAGAGCAGGCATATGATCCATCCTTTGGTGCACGTCCGTTGAAACGGTACTTGCAGAAGAATGTAGAGACACTGTTAGCCAAAAAGATTCTTCGTGGCGATGTGCATATGGGCGAGGAGATCGTGCTGGATGTTAAAGATGACGCATTGTATATACAGTAACTAAAACTTCCCATACCGGAAGTTATTGCCCGAACCACATATTGCTTATTATGTTGATGGCAGGATTATTTACTTTACCGGCTGCAAAATAGACATTATTTTACTGACATAATAAGCAATATGTGGTTGTGTGAGATAATGAGGTATGGGAAGTTTGAAACTCTAAAACATTAAATGCGATATCCATAAATATTTTTGCGAATATCTAACATTTCAGCATCGGTTGCTGTGATCATATCTGCACAACGCTTCAATCGCATTTCGATCTCTTTGCGGTAGTTCTCATCCATGTCATCTTTCTTATATCGAAGCTGATGATCTAAACTTGCCCAATAATCCATAGCGATCGTTCGTATCTGTACTTCCACACGCATCGGCCGCATCTTATCTGCAAAGAATACCGGAATCTCTACGATCAGATGCAAGCTGCGGTATCCATTTGGCTTTGGATGCTCAATGTAGTCCTTTTGGCTGATCAATGTGATATCCGTCTGTGACGTAAGCATCTCTGATATTGTGTAAATATCATCCACAAACGAACAGATAACACGCACACCGGCAACGTCATTGATATTCCCTTTGATGGAATCCACCGATACGGGAAGTCCTTTCTTACGTAATTTCTTAGCTAAACTTACCGGTTTTTTGATACGCGACTTAATGCTGTGGATCGGATTGCGCTGATAACGTGATTTAAGATCATCATTAAGCACTTCCAGCTTGGTCTGCACCTCGCGGATCGCACAGGAATACATCATCATCACCTGCGAAAAATGCTCCTCCTTCTCTATCATATCCCGATCCTCAGGATCAAGCAATCTTTCTAAATAATGTTTTTCTGAACCATTCATTCGTGTTCCTCCATCCCCAATAAATTATCCCTCTTCGTGATGTGCCTCCGTCATAAATTTTTCAATAACTTTGACAATACCATCATCATCGTTACTATCTGTAACATAGTCTGCCTGCTCTTTGATCCGATCGGAAGCGTTCCCCATTGCGACTCCCATACCGGCATAGCGTAACATCGGCAGATCATTGTTACTGTCTCCTACACACATAACACGTTCTTTGGTAATATCCATATATTTCACTAACTTATCAACCGCAACACCTTTATCTGTGTATTTTGGCAAAAGTTCTACATAGTATGGATCTGAGCGAAATACATTCAGCACTGAACCAAACTTTCGCTGTAAAATGCGTTCTACTTCTTTCATCTTGTCCGGTTCTCCCGAAACAAAGATCTTGTTGATCGGAAAACTAAGCTCTTTTACGAACTGATCTGTCTCGCGGATCGTAACACAAGATGCAGCCGCATCTGCTGCAACATAGTCTGTCACGCCACCAGCTACGATAATCTCTTTGGCACTGTCACGGTAAGCCATGATAGCCACCTGCAATTTAGCAGCCTCCTCGTATACCGGAGCGATCAGATCTGCCGGCAATGTCTGATTGTAAATGCATTCCCCTGTTTTACAGTTGATCACAGTAGTACCATTATATGCAATCACATAGCCACCGTACTCTTCCAGAGAGATGGCAGAAGCTGTCTGGCGAATTCCTGCAATGGATCTTCCGGATGCGATAGCGATCGTCTTGCCGCGCTTCTGCGCTTCGATCAACGCATTCTTGGTTGCATCAGAAATCTCGCGATGAGAATTATGCAGCGTACCATCGACATCCAGCACAAGTAAGTCAAAGCGGTCACCTTCCGGTTCCTCAATACCCTGTACTTTACGATAGATCTTCATAAATTCTTTACCGGTGATCGTCTCATGCTCGATCAAAAATGCGGCGAGCTGATCCAGTGCATCACGATTGCCATCCAACAATTCTTTAGCCTTTTGGTGACATTCACTCAATATCTTCATAACTTCAAGATCTATCTCTGCTTCTGTTGCATCACCACAATTTAACACCGTTCTGCCATCCAGATATTTGTTCTGCACACTCTCCAAACCGATCAATCCAAATTTATCAGACATACCGTACTGTGTTACCATTGCTCTGGCAAGAGATGTTGCCTTTTCAATATCATTGGAAGCTCCTGTCGTTACAGAATCAAACACTAATTCTTCCGCAGCCCTGCCTCCAAATAATGTTGTGATCCGAGTGAGTATCTCTGCTTTGCTCATCAGATATTTCTCTTCTTCCGGAACCTGCATGACATATCCAAGAGATCCCATCGTACGTGGCACGATCGTAATCTTTTGAACCGGCTCCGCATTTTTCTGCAGTGCAGTCACTAGCGCATGCCCTACCTCGTGATATGCAACGATCCGTTTCTCCTCTTTGCCTAAAATGCGGTCTTTCTTCTCCTTACCAGCAATAACGACTTCCACTGCCTCGAACAGATCTTTCTGATTGACTGCTCTTCTTCCGGAACGCACAGCCATAATAGCAGCCTCATTGATCATATTAGCAAGATCCGCACCAACGGCTCCACTGGTCGCAAGAGCAATTTCCTCAAAGTCAACCGACTCATCCATTAATACATCCTTGGCATGCACACGTAAAATATCAACTCGGCCCTTAAGATCCGGCTTTTCTACGATAATGCGTCGATCAAAACGTCCCGGTCTGAGTAATGCCTTATCAAGCACTTCCGGTCGGTTTGTCGCGCCTAAGATGACAAGGCCTTTCGAACTGTCAAATCCATCCATCTCGGATAACAGCTGATTTAGCGTCTGCTCGCGCTCATCGTTGCTACCTCCATACTGACTGTCACGGCTCTTACCGATGGCATCGATCTCGTCAATGAAAATAATACATGGTGCCATCTGCTGTGCCTGCTTAAACAGATCACGCACTCGCGATGCACCTACACCGACGAACATCTCTACGAAATCAGATCCGGAAAGAGAGAAAAACGGAACTTTTGCTTCGCCGGCCACCGCCTTTGCAAGCAGTGTCTTACCGGTTCCCGGAGGTCCGACTAACAATGCTCCCTTCGGCAGTTTAGCACCAATCTCCGTATATTTCTTCGGATTATGCAGGAAGTCGACCAGCTCATTCAACGAATCCATTGCCTCTTCCTGACCGGCTACATCGCGAAATGTTACACCGGTTTCTTTCTGAACATACATCTTCGCCGTACTCTTACCAACACCCATAATACCGCCGGAATTTTTAGAAATAACACGGGACATAAAGATCAGTCCGACCCATAGCAGTAAAAATGGCAATACAGTCGATACCAGCATGTAGACCATACTATTGGAACTGTCTGACTTTTTGGTGAACTTTACATTTGCCTTTTCTAATCGCTGTACCAATGTAATATCCATACTGATCAGACCGGTATGATAGGTGATCTGATACAGACTATTTGACTGTTTCTTCGGAACGATCTTGATCTGATCAGAAGTGAGTGTCACAGATTCAACCTGTCCATCATCCAGCAACTGCAAAAACTGGTCATAGCTGATCTCTTTATCTCTTGCCTTTTCTACCTGACGATTCATCAAGGAAAACACAAGAAAAATGCCAAGTGCAACGATCAGACAAAGCACCATGCTTTTACGGTTCTGTCCGCGTCCAAAATTATTTCCCATATTGTTGTTATTTTGGCTGTTATTTTGGTTTCTATTTTGATTTGATATATTGTTGTCCAAATAATTTGTCCTCCTCATATCCTGTAAACTATTTCTATTATAAGTCTAGTCTGCCCAAAAAGCAATATTTCACAATATTAAGAAAGTCTGAAATTTCTATGTATTTCTTGGAAATTTTCCATGAATTTTCTTTCCTTTTTGTGCAAAAATATATTGAACAAACCCAATCATATAGAGTATAATAGAAAAATATTGGTTTATTTATTGACAACAATGTTCTGACACAAAGGAGGATACACAAATGGCAGTCAAATATGTCTTCGTCACTGGTGGTGTTGTGTCCGGTCTCGGCAAAGGAATTACAGCCGCATCTCTGGGCAGACTTTTGAAAATGCGTGGTTATAGTGTGACCATGCAGAAATTCGACCCTTATATCAATATCGATCCCGGTACTATGAATCCGGTACAGCACGGTGAAGTGTTCGTTACGGATGATGGTGCAGAGACTGACTTGGATCTTGGCCACTACGAACGTTTCATTGATGAAAATCTGACCAAACAATCCAACGTAACAACCGGAAAAGTATATTGGTCCGTTCTCTCGAAAGAACGTCGCGGTGACTTTGGCGGCGGAACTGTTCAGGTTATCCCACATATTACAAATGAGATCAAGAGCCGTTTCTACCGTAACGATGGCTGTAAAGATACACAGATTGCAATCATTGAGGTCGGCGGCACTGTCGGCGATATCGAAAGCCAGCCTTTCTTAGAGTCGATCCGTCAGTTTCAGCATGATGTTGGACGTGAAAATGCTATCTTGATCCATGTGACACTCATCCCATACCTGGGTGCTTCCGGTGAAATGAAAACCAAGCCAACACAGGCAAGCGTTAAGGAGCTGCAGGGAATGGGTATTCAGCCGGACATCATCGTATGCCGTACAGAGCGTCCTCTCGAGCCGGGCATCAAAGATAAAATCGCACTGTTTTGCAATGTTCCGACCGATCACGTAATGCAGAATTTAGATGTAGAAACTCTATATGAAGCACCTTTGGCAATGGAAAAGGAGCATCTCGCAGATGTTGCCTGCAAATGCTTGAAGTTAGACTGCAAAACACCAGACATGGAAGAGTGGCAGACAATGGTTCATACCCTCAAACATCTTGAGAAAGATGTTACTGTTGCTCTCGTCGGCAAATACACTTCTCTGCACGATGCATATATCAGTGTTGTAGAAGCTCTCAAGCATGGCGGACTTGCGCACAAAAGCAATGTAACGATCAAATGGATTCCATCTGAAGACTTAAATGAAGAAAATGCTGATGAACTCCTTCATGATGTATCCGGTATATTAGTACCTGGCGGCTTTGGTGACCGCGGCATCGATGGAAAGATCACAGCAATCCGGCATGCAAGAGAACACGGTATTCCATTCTTAGGTCTTTGTTTGGGAATGCAGCTTGCCATCGTTGAATTTGCAAGACACGTCTGTGGTTTCAATGATGCGCATAGTATTGAACTGGATCCTCAGACAACACATCCTGTGATTCATTTAATGCCGGAACAGGACGGCATTGAAGATATCGGCGGCACGTTACGTCTCGGTTCCTACCCTTGTGTACTGGACAAGGATTCCAAAGCTTATGAGCTGTACGGTGAGGAAACCATCCACGAAAGACATCGTCACCGTTACGAAGTAAATAACTACTACCGCGAAGATTTACAGAAATCCGGCATGAAGCTTTCCGGCCTGTCTCCGGATGGACGCATCGTAGAAATGTGCGAGCTTCCATCACATCCGTGGTTTGTAGCAACACAGGCTCACCCTGAATTTAAGTCCAGACCAAACCGTCCACATCCATTGTTTAAGGGATTTGTCGGTGCTGCTTTGAACTATCAGGACAGCCATCAGTAATATACTCCCTATATAGACGATATATCCAAAAAGGAGCTACGCACTAATTGCTTAGTGCGACAGCTCCTTTTTTATGGTATAAAGAAATTTGCGTTAATAATTAGACCACACCTTTGCCTTGTCGGCATACGCCTCCATCTGTGGATGCTCATATTTTTCCATCTGCAGATCACGGTTGGAATTGCGGAATACATAAAAGCTGCCATCAATAAACAGTCCGCGGCACCAATAATCTGCACGACCTTTGGATGTTGAGCGAAGAACCTGAGTTACAGATTCATCTGCAGTATAATGCAATAGCGGATACTGCAAGCCTTCCGCATTATACGTTGCAAATCCCAAGTAAAATCCTTTCTCCGTCTTCTGCACTAAGATTTTTGTATGGTCTGCTAATGCGCTGGAATCATGCTGCCGCAAACCATAACTTGCAACCTGTTTGATGTCAGATCCCTCCGTTGCCTGAAAAACCGTCATATCCAGTTCTCCGGTTGTTGTCTTCCCGAGTGAAAAGATCATCGATGGATCCGATGGGAACAAATGCAGATAATGAACCTCATCGGCTAATTTGATCTGTGCGAGGACCTGTGGATCTGCTTCTGCTGCCATTGATACCTGTATCATTTTACGGTCATCATTTACCACCAAATATAATGTCTTGTTCAGGAAACGTGCACACTGCACCGTTTCCCCTTTGCATATTTCAGAACTTGTTCCAATCTCCTGCAGCGAATCATCCAGTGCATATACACTGACATTACGGGAACTCTCTTCTTCTCCGCAGAGCATTTTGAGCTGTCCCGTATAATGTGCAGGTAATTTCCAGTTAAAAGGTACCTCTGCCTTTTTCCATTTCCACTCTGACTTATAATGATGCACCGACATACACAGCCACAAATGTCCACCCTGCTCTTTAACCGCAAATCCCTCTCCTACAATTCCTTTGACAATATGGGTCGCTGTTGCTTTCACTGTCCCCTCTGAATCCACAACAAACTTGGTGATTCCGGTGCGTTCTGTCTCATCGAACCGCTTCGCAACGGTTCGGCAAAGCACATATACATTTTTGCCGGACATGTATACTTTCATCGCCGTTCCTGCTAACGCTTTATGACCGACCGGCTCTAACTGCGTATGATCTGCCATGCGGTAACTGCACACAAGCGTATACCCCGGCTGATACAGATCCCGCTGCCAATATACATCCTTAACCGCCAGCTTTTTGTCATTAATTTGCGGATCTTCAATGCTGATAACACCATCGGCATCGGTATATGGTTGCATCACAGAGGCAATGATCAACTGCTCTCCGGATACGCGTGTGCAAAGATTTTGACCGTTTTGCCGAAGCATCTTGCCAGCCTGTGGTTTCTGAGGATCCGATACATCGATTGGTATCACATAGGTCTGTGCTCTCGTATTCTTCACATATAGCAAGCTCTTTCCACACCACATCAGACCATCTTCATAGCTAGCACTTTCATCGCCGTACAGATCATCTTCACTACTGGCATTCTGATATGGATCATTAATTTTAAGGGATACTTTGCCAACTTCCTCGCAGATACCATTCTTCTCTCGAAGAATGTACAGTTGATCCGTCGCACCCTCTTGATCCGTAGCATTGCTCCTTATATAGGAGCCATCGTTATAATAAAGCACATAGATCAAACCATCCTTCGTCAGAATCTGATCCATCTCTGCCTCATCTGCATTTTCTGTGTTGGTAGTACTATCCTGTGTGACCAGTTCAGGCCAATCTTCCTGCGTAGAACCCGGCTCTCTGTCTAATACCCCTTCACTGACAGAGGATGCTGCCGACTGCATTAAACTTCCCAGCGAACAGTTATATGCCATTGGCAAAGGATCTGACTTAAACGGATCCTCATAAAATTCATAGCGGGATACCACCTTTTGCTGTGCTTTGATCACACGCTTAAAACTTTTTTCAATCTGTTTATAACTTGACGCTGTTTGAAGAGACCCTTCCGCTCTCCAAGCAAGTAAAAAGAGCACTCCCGCATATAGCATCTGAATAACGATTGCAAGTATGACTGCGATCAATACATAGCGCAGGATCTTCCGCCATCTTCCTCCATCCGGCTGCTGATCCTCCTCATACAGGGACATATTCTTTTTTAATGTGGTTTCCATTAGATTATTTTCGCATCTCATAATCTTCTCCTCCCTTCAAACTTTCTGCTTTCGCTATATATATTACCGGAAAGGAGGCAAAAACCGCCTTATATATATCCTAAACATTGTGCGTTGGTACCATAAAAAATATCATCGCGTCCACCAAGCATTTTGCAGAATTCTTCTATTCGCTCCCAATTGTTGTTTACATCAAACTCATAGCTATGTCCCCACACATAAAACAACATTGGTTCCTCTGGTTTTGCAGCCAAAAACTGTTCTGCCAGCTCAAACAACTTATCATCGTTATGATGACAGGTTGCATTAAGCCTCAGCGGATCCTGTGGCAACGTAAAACTATGTGTACTCTCTACCGTCCTTCCGTAACGAATACCAATATCTTTCAAATACGAAACGACCGGATCCGGTACATCACCATAAGCGTAAGCCATGCCAACCGGATATTTTCCATATAGTTTCTCAATGTTACGGGCATCCTGCAAATATTCCTGCGAATAATCTTCCGGTTTGATACCGGAGGGCGATGCATGTGTCAAGCCGTGCAAAGCGATCTCATGTCCCTCATATAATTTTGCCAGTCCCTCCTGCTCCATGCGGGCGATCTTTATCCCCTCGATCTCAAAATTACTCTCTGGAGACTGAATTCCCGTATTCAGATTAAAGGTTGCTTTCATACCATATTTATTAAATATCTCCACCAAGCGCTCATCCTGATAAATACCATCATCATAACTAAACGTTAACATTTTCTTACACATACTCATCCGTCCTTCCTTGTGCTTTATTCTTTCCTCTATTTATTTCCAAAGTGCGATCAATGTCCGGAACAGCTTCTGCGGATCGATCGGTTTGACCAGATGTGCATTCATTTCTACCGCCTTACTGCGCTGCACATCTACATCAAATACGTTGGCTGTCAGTGCTATGATCGGGATTAATCTTGCATCCGGCCGCTCCAGCATACGTATCTTCTTACTTGCTTCAATGCCATCCATGACCGGCATCTGTATATCCATTAGGATTGCATCATAGCTATATGGAGCACTTGCTGCATACAACTCAACCGCCTCTTTGCCGTTTTTGGCCCGTTCCACCTGTATTTGCTTGCTCTCCAGCAATCTGGTCACGATCTTGGCGTTTAAGTCATGATCTTCAACAAGCAGTATTCGATGATCCCAAAGCAATTCCTCTTGTATTGCACATTTTTCTGCCGATTGTTCCTCCTCTGCTTCTTCCGCAAGCTGAAATGGCATCGTTACAAAAAACTCTGTTCCCACACCCAACTTACTGGAGCATCGTATTGTTCCACCCATCAGTTCAACCAGGTTCTTTACGATTGATAACCCTAGTCCCGTTCCAATGTTAAAGGTATTGGTATCATTTTCTTCCTGTGCAAAGATTTCAAACATATGCTCTTGAAATTCCTCACTCATTCCGGTTCCTGTATCCTTAACTTGAATAGTCACTAAGTATTTGTCGCCAATGATTTCACGCTCTATTGCACGAAAATATACCGTACCACCGGGTGGTGTAAACTTGATCGCATTTGACAGCAGGTTGCTAAATATTCGCTGTATACGCACCGGATCTGCATACACGGTATGAATATTTTCACCCGGTTCAAATACAAGATTGATTCCTTTGTCGGCACATGTAACTCCAAATATCTGCCGCATATCCTGTATGATATGCTGGATATCGATCTTCTTGAGATGCAATTCCAGTTTACCGGATGCCAACCGGTTGGTATCCAAAATGTCGTTAACCAGATTCAGCATAAAATGACCGGAAGATATAATGTCGTCCAAATATTCCTGTACCATATCCGGAACTTCATCTCCGAAAAGCTTCGCAAGCTCTGCCGCCCCAATAATTCCATTCAGAGGAGTTCTGAGATCATGACTCATGCTTGACAGGAACTCATCTCTGGCATGACTGGCACGATTGGCAATTTCCAATGCCCGCTGCAACTCTGCATTTTGCTTTTCCTGTTCGGACATGATATCTGTAACATCTCTCTGCACCATCACAATGACGCTCTCATCATTTTCCAAAAAGAAAGCAAAAATACGCTTAGTACGTACACCAAGTTCCTCATCCTGTGCGTGATACATAAAATCCCAACTGAGTCCGTGTTGGATCCGGGCATGTATTACTTCCCACGACATCTGCGCATTGATGATTTCTCTTTCCTCCGGAATGACCAGATCGATCAACTGTTCTTGCAGTTTCTCCACCTTTTTCTTACCCTCAAACGAAGCATCTACCTGATAACATTCATACCGAGTAAAGATCTGACTGTCATTCGCTGCCGTATTCCAATATGCGATGAAGTCGATCATTGAATCAACTACCTGCCCACGAACAAGTTCTTTTATGACATTACGATCTACATCCTGCAGCGATACAAAGCCATATATATCTTCCCCCTCGCGTGCCGTCATATCTAAAACAATCTTCATCCACAGCGTTTTTCCCGAAAGACGTTTACTACGAAAGGTATAGGATACCTGCCTCTGCCCGCTTTCAAATAAGTGGATCAGATTATTTCGATGAAAAATACGGGTAAATTCCTTTTTTTGCTCCTCATCGGTAATATGGTCGATCATAACACCAAACGGATCATTCTCCCTCTCATGAATCAATACATATTCTCCGGCATAGTCTAATACTTTCCATGCTGTAATATTGATTCGTATAACCGATGTCATATTATTAAAAAGGAGTTGATGATACATATTCTCCTGACTAAAACGCTTTTCCTCTTCCTTTTCTTTCGTAATGTCTAATGCCGTAGCTGCGATCATCGTCGGTGCTCCCTGCTCATTACGATCTGCAACCGTATAGTTTTGCTTAGACCATATCCAGTCACCTCGCATCGGACGTCGTATTTCCATCTCTAGGGAGATCGAATCCTGCTTGCCCGTCATAAGCAGCTGCTCCAACCGGATCAATTCCGCCCGACCGGACTCGGTCATCAATCTACGTGGTTTTCCTGCATTTCGCTGTGCTACCGCAGGCACTCCAAAATCTTGCTGCATTTTAGAGTTATAAGTGATCGTATTGGCATCAATATCATACAAAGCATAATAAACACCACACTGATCCATCGCTGTCCGCATCGTTTTAATGTTGTGCTGCAGCTTTTCTTTCATGCGCATACGTGATGTCACATCTTGATATAATGCATAAACGATCGTTTCACCATCCGACCGATACTGAAACTGAAAATTAGCCTGAAACCAGACATACTGTTTCAACTTCCGTCTATAAAACCGTGCCTTGATTTCTAATGTATCCCTTTTATCAATAATTGCCTGGTCAAAACTGCTGTAAAGGTTCTCTCTATCATCCGGATGTATCTGCAGCAGCTCTTTACAAGTACTGGTCTGAACATCTTCTTCTGTCACCCCAAGTATGTCACGCATTTTAGCGTTGAGCGCTACCGTACGCAGACATTCCCCATCATGTCTAAATATTCCGATACAGCCCGGCATCCACTCAAACAACTCGCCCTTCCAATCTATCATAAATGTTTCTATCCTCCTCCCTGACATCTTCTCTTTATTATACCTGTACTTTGCGTTATCGCCAACCTATTCCCCCATAATTTTCTATGAAATCAAAAAAGCAAAGCCCCTCTTCCCTGTCATCATAGATCCATAACAGAAAAATGGGGATTTGCCTTTGTTGTATAACTTCGAATTGCTCTATTTACGTCAATTACAGTCTCTTTAAGAGCTCTTCTCTCTCTGCCTCATAGCCTGGCTTGCCAAGCAATGCGAACATATTTCTCTTATAGCTCTCAACACCCGGCTGGTTAAATGGATTTACACCAAGGATATATCCACTTACACCGCAGGCGAACTCATAGAAGTAGAATAACTGACCCAAATAATATTCATTCTGTGCCGGAACCTTTACGCTCAAGTTTGGTACACCGCCATCAACGTGTGCCAACTGTGTTCCCTTCATCGCACTCTTGTTGATGAAGTCAAGGTTCTTGCCAGCCAAATAGTTTAATCCATCAAGATCAACCGGCTCTTCCTGAATCGTTACATCTAATGTCGGCTCTTCTAATTCCATAACTGTCTCAAACATGATACGGCTTCCGTCCTGAATGAACTGTCCCATGGAATGCAGATCTGTTGTCAAATCAACTGCTGCCGGGAAAATACCTTTCTGATCTTTACCTTCGCTCTCTCCGTAAAGCTGTTTCCACCACTCAGCTACATAGTGGAATGCAGGCTCATAGTTGCAAAGGATCTCCACAGATTTCCCCTTGCGTAATAAGATATTACGGATCGCAGCATACTTCATAGAATCATTGTCTGCGAAATCTTTGTCCAAGCAAAGTTCACGCATGGATGCTGCACCTTCCATCAACTTAGCAATGTCTGCACCACTAACAGCAATTGGAAGTAAACCAACTGCGGTAAGTACGGAGAAACGTCCTCCGACATCATCCGGTACAACAAAGCTCTCATAACCTTCTTCTGTAGCAAGGTTCTTCAACGCACCTTTCTGCTTGTCCGTTGTTGCATATATTCTCTTAGCAGCTTCCTCTTTACCATATTTCTTCTCTAACATTTCCTTGAAAATACGGAATGCAACAGCAGGCTCCGTCGTAGTACCGGACTTGCTGATAATATTTACGGAAAAGTCACGATCACCGATCACGTCGATCAACTGTGACAGATATGTGCCGCTCAAATTGTTACCACAGTAATAAATCTCTGGTGTTTTACGAATTTCTTTGGACACATTGTTATAAAATCCATGTCTCAAGAACTCAATTGCTGCTCTTGCTCCCAAATAAGAACCGCCGATACCGATTACCAAAAGCACTTCTGAATCAGACTGAATCTTCTCAGCAGCTTTCTGGATACGTGCGAATTCTTCCTTATCATAATCAATCGGAAGGTCAATCCATCCTAAGAAATCACTTCCTGCTCCTTCTTTGCTAAGTAATAACTCTTTTGCGTCGTTTGTAATTTTCTCCATTGATTTGATCTCGTCTGCAGAAATTACGTTCTCTGTCAGAGAGTAATCAAAAGTAACCTTGTTTGCCATGGTTTCCTCCTATCCTTCCTTGTTGCAGTCTCTATACTCGGTCTATCCTTTGCGGGATTCCTCAGCCACAAAGCATGAATCCCGGTTGGTTGTATTCAACCTTATATATTCTAATCAATTCCTGTCTGTAAATCAAGTGTTAATTTCTTTCCTGTTCCAGATTTCCAAACTTCGTCAAGTTCGCTAACCATGCCAGTTTCACCGATCCTGTCGGGCCACTACGCTGTTTTGCGATAATGACCTCTGCCACACCTTTTTCCTCGCTGTCCGGGTTATAATATTCGTCACGATACAAAAACATAACCATATCGGCATCCTGCTCGATCGCTCCGGACTCACGCAGATCAGAAAGCATCGGTCTGTGATCTGGTCTCTGCTCAACCGCACGGCTCAGCTGTGACAGTGCAAGCACCGGCACATTCAATTCTCTGGCAAGACCTTTCAAAGAACGTGAGATCTCAGAAATCTCCTGCTGACGGCTCTCATTCTTTCTTGAATTGCTTCCGCTCATCAACTGTAAGTAGTCGATAATGATCAGGTCAAGTCCCATCTCCAGCTTGTATTTTCTACACTTTGAGCGCATCTCTGAAATCGTAATACCTGACGTATCATCAATGATCATTCTTGATGATCCTATTGTTCCGGCTCCTTCGATCAACTTCTCCCAATCCGTATCTGACAGATTACCGGTTCTTAGTATCTGTGCATCCACATGAGACTCCAATGAGAACAGACGGTTTACCAACTGCTCTTTGGACATCTCAAGACTGAAGATTGCTACTGCTTTATTCTGACGAAATGCCACATGCTGTGCGATATTCAATACAAACGCGGTCTTACCCATAGAAGGACGGGCTGCGATCAGGACAAGGTCTGATCTCTGTAAACCGGAAAGCTTATAATCAAGGTCAATGAATCCTGTCGGGATTCCCGTAACCGTTCCCTTTGTCTTTGATGCCCGCTCAATGACATCCAAGGCATTCAGAACAACCTGCCGGATTGGAACATACTCTTCTGAATTTCCTGTCTCCGCAAGCTCAAAAACCTTCTTCTGTGCATCTTCCAGAATCTCATCCAATGGTTTATTCTGCTGATAACACGTATTTGCGGTCTCCTCATTCACTTTAATGAGCCTCCGCATCACGGATTTTTCCCGGACGATCTTTGCATAGGTATCTGCATTGGCGGATGTCTGTGCCTGCATGAGAAGATCTCTCGCAAATTCCATATTGCTGATCTCCGGTGGAACATCTTTTTCCTTCAGATAATCCTGAAGCGTGATCAGATCTACCGGCTTTCCCTGCTGAAACATTTCCACAATACAGTCAAATAAAATCCCATATGCAGTCTGATAAAAATCCTCTCCGGTTATAATTTCGGAGGCCATCGAAATAGCCTCCTTATTCATCAGCATCGCTCCCAGCACTGCCTGCTCCGCCTCCGCACTGTGCGGAGGAATCCGTTTCATTGCTGCTTCCATATCCATAAAGAATACCCTCTTATGCTTCTTCCTTTACAACGACTTTCAGTTCTGCTGTCACTTCCGGGTGCAGTTTCACTGATACCATATGCGTTCCCAGTGTCTTGATTCCCTCTTTGATCTGGATCTTTTTCTTATCTACAGAAAGATTCATCTGCGTCTTCACAGCTTCTGCAATTTCCTTGCTGGATACTGAACCGAACGTTCTTCCGCCTTCTCCGACTTTAATCGACAGCTCAACCTTTCCTGCTCCAAGTTCTGCTGCCAGTTCTTTTGCAGCCTCCAGGTTCTCCTCGGCAACTTTCTTTTCATTATTCTTCTGCAGCTTCAGGTCATTTAAATTCTTTCCCGTCGCCTCCAGACCGACTTTCTTCGGAAGAATGAAATTTCTTGCATATCCATCATTTACGTTTACGATCTCACCCTTTTTTCCAAGGGATTTTACATCTTTCAACAAAATTACTTTCATCTTATATATCTCCTTCTTCTATCATTTTATCAATCGTTTCTTTGAGTGCATTAACCGCCTCTTCAATATTTGTATGGTCAAACTGTGCTCCTGCGGAATTGATATGACCACCGCCACCCAGCTTCTCTGCAATGATCTGCACATTCACCTCGTCAATCGATCTGGCACTCATATAGATTTTGCCCTCATACACCGTCAGCACAAAAGAGGCTTTGATCCCGCTGATATCCACTCCCTGTCTCAGCACTACAAAATGAATGTTTATGCCGGACTGGTAGACCTGAGACAGGTCATCATCCAGATTGATATGTTCATTTCTCGCCATGATCTTATCCGTATCGGTCGTATTATAGATTGCAAGCAAGCTTTCAGAGATCGGAGTTACTCCTGTAAGCACCCCATCCGGCACAATAATGATACCAGTATTAATCGCCTGCGTAGAGATCTGGACATCACCAGCCTGACATTTGCTCATTCCCGGCTTCAGTTCATAACCATTTACCTGAATCGTCGTACCAGCCTGCAATGACATATCTCTGTATTTCACCATCTGCTTGTAATTTGCCACAACTCCGTATTCATCATCTTTGATCGACACAGTTTCAAAACCACACAGCTTTGCCACACGATTATAATCGGACACTGTCATGACATTTTCCATAACATCCATCATACCATACACCGGCTGGTCA
>ERZ779888.1390-NODE-1390-length-24189-cov-55.711817_pt1 | contig 24189 bp, 14 predicted proteins | sample MGYA00511245_ERZ779888 | MGnify/ENA primary metagenome ERZ779888 (study PRJEB29588, sample SAMEA2155255) | human gut metagenome | biome: human gut; feature: human-associated habitat; material: faeces | place: Denmark | collected 2008/2010 ...
CGGAGATTCAGCCTAATTTTTTGTACTGTCAAAAAGTTTTAGCGGACAGTAATAACTCGTAATAGGACTTAGTGCCTTTAGGAACCGTCACCTTGACGGCTGAGCGGTCTGTGCCGTTAAAGAAAAAAGATGACATTTTTGTTGTTATCTCGTCAACATCCTCCTTGGTCTTCCAGTTCAGTTCAAGTACCAAAGGAGTTTTGCATGACACAAATGTGTAGATGTCTATGGATTTGACAGACTCAGGGATAACTATCTTATCAACATTTGTTCGACGAATAGAAGAGTACCCAATCTTCGTAGTGCCTTCCTTTATCACCACCGTACCGGTCTTCTTTTCAGGAATCCAACTCAGAATCTCTCTCTGTCCGACCTATGTGCATATACAAAGCCTCGTCATACAGATAGCAGTAGTTCTCTTGACCTTCCCTCGGCGCGGTTGTGATAATCTCAAGTTTAGAACAAGCTTCAAACACCGGATTTGAATCATCAATATTTTCTAACGTGGAAGGTAAAATGACACGTTCAAGATTCCCGCAATAATAGAAAGCATAGGCTCCGATCTTATATATCCCCTCCGAGATAGTGACTTTCCTTAGGTCATCGCACCCTTCAAAGGCCCTATTCCCGACCCCTTTGACGGTATAGGTAATCCCGTCATACTCAACCGTACCGGGAACCACGACATCTCCCGAATACTTGCCTCCGCCCGGGTTACCGGTCACCTCGACGAAATCCATAGAGTAACCTTTGGCGGTCTTGTAGAACAGGCCGCCAACCTCGAACCCGGAAGAGAATTCTTTCACGGTGACGGTGCAGCCTGACCTGAAGCCGCCGTCCTCGGTGACCGCGCTGACCTTGGCCACACCCGCCGAAACGGCTCTCACGTTGCCGTCGGAATCGACCGTGGCCACGGACGGGTTATCCGACTCCCACCTCACATTGCGGTTAGTGGCATTGGACGGGGCGACCGTGCAGGTAAGTTTGGTTGTGCCGTTCGCGCCGATCGTCACGGACCACGGCTTGACATCCACACCTGTCACCGGAACCACCTTGGCCTTCACCGTCACCTTGCATGTCGCCGTCTTCCCGCCGTCCTCGGTCGTCACAGTGACCACAGCCTCGCCAGGCTTCACGGCAGTAACCTTGCCGGCGCCGTCGACCGTGGCGATCTCCGTCTTGTCCGAACTCCACGTCACCTTTTTGTTGTCCGCGTTGTCGGGCCTCACCGTGGCCGTAAGCGTCTCCGTCTCGCCCTCCGTCAGGGTCAGCTCCGTCCTGTCCAGAGTGACCTCCGTCACGTTTACCGCCTTGGCCTTCACCGTCACCTTGCAGGTCGCCGTCTTCCCGCCGTCCTCGGTCGTCACCGTGACCACAGCCTCGCCGGCCTTCACGGCAGTAACCCTGCCGGCGCCGTCGACCGTGGCGACATCCGTCTTGTCCGAACTCCACGTTACCTTCCGGTTGTCAGCGTTGTCGGGCTTCACCGTGGCCGTAAGCGTCTCCGTCTCGCCCTCCGTCAGGGTCAGCTCCGTCCTGTCCAGAGTGACCTCCGTCACGTTTACCGCCTTGGCCTTCACCGTCACAGCGCAGGTGCCGGACTTGCCCTCCGCCGTCGCGGTGACGGTCGCGGTGCCGGGTCTGAGGCCATGGACGGTGCCGGTCTTGTCCACAATGGCGACGCTCCGGTCGGACGACGACCACGCCACGGCCCTGTCGGACGCGGCTTCGGGAGAGACACTGGCGGACAGCACCGCAGATCCGCCCTCTATGATCTCTATCCGGGACGGGGTGACGGTCACGGATGAGACTCCGACAGTCTCCTCCTTCTTACCGCAGGATGTTATGAGAATGGTGGCGGCGGCAGCCGTCAGCAGCGCGCGCCGTGTGTGTGTGTGTGTGTAAAAACGCTCATATTGATTGATGTTTTGGTTATAGTCTCGTGAGTCCTATGAGTTCAGCGATGCTTTGGTAAATAACTTGGCGACCATCGGTCACCCTTTCGGTCTGTATCCCGCTCCTACCTTGCGTCACCGGCACGGGACGTGACGCCGTGTGGCAGGCTTCAGGACAACAATAATAAAAATTTCCAAATATCAAACGAATATGCCGGATATAATGGCCGATATAATGGCCGCACGACCATGCGACCGGCCCCCTGAACCCCTCCAACGACAGGAGCAGGGGACGGCGCCGAGCTCTCCGGGAACGATGACGCCTGACTGTCCCGCACCCGAAGGTGACGCGAGGCACAGTCAGGCGACTCTTCCGCGCCTTCCCGTTGCCCAAGGGCGCAGGGCAGAATGACGTATGGATGAAGGAAACCCTTCGGCAACGAAAAACCACACTTATCGTCACCCGAGGGTGCAGCACGGCTCTCTTGGGCAACACTTTCGTACATCTTCGTCGCCCGAGGGTACAGCGCGGCGCGCTTGAGCGACACTTTCGTACATCTTCGTCGCCCAAGGGTGCAGCACGGCTCTCTTGGGCAACACTTTCGTACATCTTCGTCACCCGAGGGTGCAGCACGGCACGCTTGAGCGACACCTCCGCGCGTTTCCGCCGCCCGAAGGTACTGGGCAAAAGACGTAAGGTTGAATCTGACAAAAAAAAGAAGAAGTCTCCCAAAAAAACGAGGGAGACTTCGATCGGGTGCCCAAAGCCGGGCTCGAACCGGCACGTCTTTAAGGGACATTGGATTTTGAGTCCAACGCGTCTACCAATTCCGCCATTCGGGCATATTCAGGCAGTAGACTTTCCTTTGGAAACTTCGCACTTCCGCTGCACTTCCGCTTCCATAAGGATTGCAAAGTTATTGATTTTCCTCCGATATTCCAAAACATTCCACAAAAAGCTTCAAAAGCTTCAATGAAAAAATCTTGCCCCCTGTATGTCCGGTAAAGCGCATTTATACCGGACAAACCGAGCTATAGACTCTTTTCTCCGGCAGTTTGCCGTTTCGGTGGACATTTCTGACTCAGCAGAAACGACATTTCGACCCGAACTGACATGAGGGCGCCTGCGTTCAGTTTTTTCGCCTGATATTTTTTCGGAAAACCAATCCGGCTTACGGGGAAAGTGAGTATCTTTGTGTGATTTAAGCTAACACTGAAATCAGTATGAATCTTGACGGAAGACGCGAAAGCACGAATGTGGATGACAGAAGAGGAATGGGACGTGGAGCCAAGGCCGGAGTGGGTCTGGGCGGAACCATCGTCATCGCGCTGATTGTGATGCTGCTCGGAGGGGATCCTTCGTCCGTGCTTGAGGGAGTGTCCTCGATTCAAGGCACCGAACAGACAGAGGGGCATGTGGGGTTCTCCGCCGAGGAACAGGAACTTGCATCGTTCACGAAGAAAGTCCTCGCCGGAACCGAGGATGTCTGGACAGCCATATTCGCGAAGTATGGCTATGAATATGACCCGCCGAAGATGGTGTTATATTCAGGATCAACCACTTCCGGATGTGGAGCCGCGAACTCATCGGTAGGGCCGTTCTACTGTTCCGCCGACCAGAGCGTCTATATCGACCTCAGCTTCTTCACCTCGATGAAGCGGCAGATCGGAGCGGACGGCGACCTGGCCTACGCCTACGTGATCGCCCATGAGGTCGGTCATCACGTCCAATATCTTTTGGGCACGCTCGGGCAGGCCCACCAGAAAATGAACCGTGTCAGCAAGACCGAGGCGAACGCGATCAGTGTCCGGCTTGAGCTCCAGGCCGACTACTACGCCGGAGTCTGGGCGATGAACGATGACAAGAAGTATAAGTCCCTGGAAAAAGGAGACATAGAGAATGCGCTGAACTGCGCCTCGAAGATCGGGGACGACTACCTCCAGAAGAAGGCGCAAGGCTATGTGGTGACGGAATCCTTCACCCACGGGACGGCGAAGCAGCGCTACACCTGGCTGAAGCGCGGGCTGGAATATGGAGATTTGGAACACGGAGACACATTCAGTGTCGCGGCATCTAAATTGTAGTGATTTGGCACGGTGTCCGCGGCCGGTTGATCCGCGGAAACGACATAGAGCTTTTGACCCGGAAACGGGAGACGAAACATATCATATTTTACGAAATTATTAAGCTCAACAAAATGAAGCACTTTTCTTTACCAAAGGACGGTGGATTGATTGAGGAGAACCTGCCTAAGAGCATTCTCCATTCCTACGAGAAGATCACCACCGAGATTTCCGATGACGCGAACATCGGAAGCGACAAGGTGGCAGACATTATTGTCAAAGCCATCAAAGACCACGAAAGGGCGGCTCTTCCGCGTCCTTTCAAACTCGGTTTGACCACAGGAACCACACCTGTGTCCCTCTACAGCAACCTGACAGAGCAGTTCAAGGAAGGCAAGGTCTCCTTCGCCAATGTCGAGGTGTTCTCCATTGATGAATATTACCCATACGGCAGCGACTCCGTCCAAAGCCGCAACCACAGGCTCCACGCCGAATTCCTTGACAATGTGGATGTCAAAAAGGAGAACGTGCATATTCCTGACGGAACAGTCTCAAAGGAAGAGGTATCCGACTATTGCACCGAGTTTGACAAGATCGCCAGAGGTCTCGACCTGCTTGTGATCGGTGTCGGCGAAGGCGGCCAGATCGGTTTCAACGAGGCCGGCTCGTCAGAGAAGAGCCGCACACGCACCGTTCCGCTCTCATACCAGTCCAGAAAGAGACAGGCCCGCAATTTCAACGGCGACATTTCCGTCACCCCTAAGACCGCCATCACGATGGGCATCGGCACGATGATGAGCGCCCGCAGGATCATCCTTATGGCCTGGGGCGAGGACAAGGCGGCTGTGGTAAAGAAAGTCGTGGAGGGCGGCATCGATCCGGCCTGCCCTGCCACCTGGCTTCAGGAACACGACAACATCACATTCTACACTGACGAGATGTCAGCCTCTATGCTGACCAGACTCGTCGCACCTTGGATGGTCGGTCCTTGCCAGTGGACACCGAACCTGATCCGCAAGGCCGTCGTTTGGCTCTGCCAGAAGGTTCATAAGCCAATCCTCAAGCTGAAGCAGCAGGACTATTTCGAGAACTCCCTCGGAGAGCTCATCGAACTCTACGGGCCGTTCGACAAGATCAACATAGACGTTTTCAATGACTTCCAGCACACCATCACCGGATGGCCGGGCGGAAAGCCTGACGCTGACGACACCACAAGGCCTGTCAAGTCAACTCCGTTCCCTAAGAAGATCCTGATTTTCTCCCCTCACCCGGACGATGACGTGATCTCCATGGGAGGCACATTCATCCGTCTCGTGCATCAGGGACACGACGTGCACGTGGCCTACGAGACCTCCGGTGACCTGGCAGTGCACGATGACGTTGTGCTTCAGCATATGGACGCCGCCTACCAGCTTGGATTCGGAGACAAGTTCGACGAGGTAAAGAAAATCATCGACTCAAAGAAGCCTGGTGAGCCTGAGCCTAAGGAGCTTCTCGCCATCAAGGCGGCCATCCGCCGCAGCGAGGCCAGAGGAGCGGACAGAAGCTTCGGGCTCAACGACAACACCAATGTCCACTTCCTCAACCTGCCGTTCTACGAGTCGGGCGGAGTGACGAAACTGCCTCGCACACAGAAAGACCTTGACATTATCAAGGAGCTGATCGTCAGGATCCACCCTGACCAGATCTACATGGCAGGTGACCTCGCCGACCCTCACGGAACGCACAGGGTCTGCACCGAGGCCGCCCTTGAGGCCATCGAACAGCTCAAGGAGGAAGGCAACGACTGGCTGAACGACACCACGATCTGGCTCTACAGAGGTGCCTGGATGGAGTGGGAGCTCTGGAGAGTTGACATGGCCGTTCCGATCAGCCCTGACGAGCTCATCGAGAAGCGCCACGCGATCTTCCGCCACCTTTCCCAGAAAGACATCGTTCCGTTCCCGGGCGATGACCCGAGGGAGTTTTGGCAGAGGGCCGAGGAGCGCACACAGAACACCGCAAGGTTATATGACGAACTCGGAATGGCTGAGTACCAGGCCATCGAAGTTTTCCTGCGGCTGAAATAACCAATCATCCATGAATATGTCACCTCACCCACGGTGACATATTCAATAAAGCAAGAAAGCAAGAATAAAGAATATTTTTTATAAACTGCATCAATCATGAAAGTAATCATCAGAGACACAAAGAAGGAAGGCTCTATCTGGGCCGCCCACCACATTGCCGCCGCCATCAAGGCAAAGGCTGAGAAGACCGACAAGCCATTCGTACTCGGACTGCCTACCGGCTCCACTCCTCTGGATGTCTATGCCGAGCTCGTCAGAATGTACGAGGCCGGAGAGATCTCCTTCAAGAATGTCATCACATTCAACATGGATGAATATGTAGGGCTTCCTGAGAGCCATCCGGAGAGCTACCACAGCTTCATGCACAAGAATCTGTTCGACAAGGTGGACGTTCCGGCCGGCAACATCCACATCCTCAACGGCAACGCTCCTGATCTCGCCAAAGAGTGCGAGGATTACGAGAAGGCCATCGTGGCTGCCGGAGGAATCGACCTGTTCCTCGGCGGAGTCGGCGAGGACGGACACCTCGCGTTCAACGAGCCGTTCTCTTCCCTCAACTCCAGGACAAGGGTCATGACCCTCACCCAGGACACTCTCGAGGTAAACTCCCGTTTCTTCGACAACGATGTGAACAAGGTTCCTAAACAGGCCATGTCAGTCGGTGTCGCCACAGTGTGTGGTGCCAAGGAGGTTCTCGTCCTCGCTTTCGGCGGCAAGAAGGCCAAGGCTGTCAAGGACGCCATCGAGGGACCTGTAAGCCACTATGTCACCCTCTCTGCCCTTCAGCTGCACGAGAATGGTGTCGTTGTGCTTGACGAGCCGGCCGCCGGTGAGCTCAAGGTCAACTCTTACCGCTATTTCAAGGCCGTTGAGGCTGCCGAGAACAAATAGTGCGTGGAGACTAACAACTTGTAAATCAGAATAATAAACATTATCCTCCCGCCATATCCGACGGGAGGATATTCATTAAAAGCCAATCAATCAGCATGTTATCCTCCACGATCATCGCGGCGCTCCTGGCCATTGGAAGCGCTTTGGGAAGCAATGGGTATGGCAATACGATAGACAGTCGCTTCGACAAGCTCAGCGACCGGACAGACAAGTACACCTTATATCAAGTCATAAGCCAACCGGACGCAGTCCCTGCCGAAGCGACCGATAACCTGGTACCAAGCCAACCGGACGCAGTCCCTGTCGAAGCGTCCTTATCTTCCAGCGAAAGTCCGGCACAGGAATATTCAGTAAAGGAACGGTGCGAGCGTTACACAATGAAAAATCAAGGACTTGAGCGGGAATATTACCTCTACCGTCCGGAAGGATTGAAGGCCGGGGCTCCTCTCGTGATAGTCCTGCACGGCTACGGCGGCTCGGCCCTCAAGGGAAAGAAAGCGATGATGGATGTCGCCGACAAGAACGGATTCGCTGTCTGCTACCCTCAGGGTATAAAGGATCCGAAAGGTAAACCGGGCTGGAATGTCCGCTACCCTTCACAGGAAGGAATGAAGACCGATGATGTTAAGTTCCTCATCGCCCTTTCCAAAGAACTCCAGAAGAGATTCGATCTCAGTCCAAAGAATACATTCCTCACCGGAATGTCCAACGGCGGCGACATCATCTACCTGATCGCGATGCGCGCTCCGAAAGCCTTCAAGGCCATGGCCTCGATCGCCGGACTGCAGTTCAACTGGATGGAGACTGAATATTCCTACAAGCATCCGCTTCCTTTCATGGAGGTTCACGGCACACAGGACCACACTTCCGAATGGCTCGGCGACCCGGAGAACAAAGGCGGCTGGGGAGCGTACATTCCCGTTCCGGCGGCGGTCAGCAGAATCATCGCTGTTAACGGTTGTACCGAGGAATATGTCACCGAGCTTCCTCGCCGCGAGGGTCGTAACCAGGTCACCCTCTATCAGTTCAAGGCCGGCAGGCCGGCGGTGAAAGGCGGCAGACCCACCGAAGTCTGGCTCTACAAAGTCGAAGGCGGCGACCATTCCTGGTCCGACAAGGATATGGACACCTGCTCCGAAATCTGGCGTTTCTTCAGCCAGTGGCTTGACTAAAATGGCTTAACTAAAAGCCACATCTCTGAGGCCACATCGCTCTGACGCCAGGCACAAATCCGCAATTCATTGAATGTCAGAAGGTGTAACATCACCTTTTGACATTCAATATTTTACAAAGCAGTGCCCTCCAAATCCGCCTGGCAGCATTTACAAATATATTCATTTACAATCAGTTGACAATTATACCCAAAATTTTGTGAATGTGGGGCAAAAAGGCTAACTTTGTGATAGTCTTAAAAAGAACTTGCAAAGATGTCCAATTACCGCATTTTCGTGGAGAAACACCCGGAGTTCCAGGTGGAGGCAAAGAGCCTCCTGGGGGAACTCAACGAGAACCTGCAGCTGGAGCTGAAAACGCTTCGGCTGCTTAATGTTTATGACTTGTTCGGATTCACGCCCGATCTTCTGGAGAAGAGCCGCTACAGCGTCTTCGGAGAGATTGTGACCGACTCTGTCACAGATTCGATCGATCTGGACGGAGCGAAGTACATCGCTGTCGAGTACCTGCCGGGCCAGTTCGACCAGAGGGCGGCCTCGGCTGTGGACTGCGTGCACCTGATCGACCCCACGGCGCGGATCAGCATAAAGAGTTCCAAACTTCTGATCGTGGACTCCGACGCCTCCGAGGAGACGCTTGAGAAGATCCGCCACTACTACATCAATCCGGTGGAATCCCGCGCGAAAGACCTGAGCAAACTGGCCGACACGGAACACGCGGCGGTCAAGCCGGTTCCCGTGCTGGAGGGATTCAGGAATATGAGCGGGGACGATCTGAAAGCATATTGCAAAAAGATGGGCCTTGCGATGAACGCCGACGACCTCGCCGAGGTTGTGAAATATTTCACCGAGGAAGGCAGGGATCCGAACGAGACCGAACTCAGGATTCTGGACACCTACTGGAGCGACCACTGCCGCCACACGACATTCACGACGGAATTGGAAAGCATCGACGTGGAGGATTCCTTCATCAAGGAGGACATCGACGGGACGATGGCCCTGTACCTGAGGATGCGCTCGGAGACAGGCCGCGAGAAGAAGGGACTGAACCTGATGGATATGGCCACAATCGGGGCGAAATACCTCAGGAAGAACGGTTTGCTGGATGACTTGGAGGTCAGCGAGGAGAACAATGCGTGCAGCATATTCATAGATGTGGATGTGGACGGGCAGACCGAGAGATGGCTGCTGATGTTCAAGAACGAGACCCACAACCACCCTACGGAAATCGAGCCGTTCGGCGGGGCCGCCACCTGCCTGGGCGGAGCCATCAGGGATCCGCTATCAGGACGCTCCTACGTCTATCAGGCAATGCGTGTCACCGGTGCCGGCGACATCTACAAACCTGTCAGCGAGACACTTCCAGGCAAGCTCCCGCAGAAGGTCATCACCAGGAAGGCCGCCCAGGGATATTCCTCCTACGGCAATCAGATCGGTCTTGCGACAACCCACGTCCGCGAGATCTACCACGAGGGCTACACGGCCAAGAGAATGGAGGTCGGAGCGGTTGTCGGAGCGGTGAAGGCCGGGGACGTGAGAAGGGAAAGCCCTAAGGCCGGGGATGTCGTGCTGATGATCGGCGGACGCACCGGACGCGACGGAATCGGCGGTGCGACAGGTTCCTCAAAGGAACACACAGAGGAGTCCCTTGAGACTTGCGGAAGTGAGGTCCAGAAGGGTAACGCTCCGGAGGAGAGAAAGTTGGAAAGGCTTTTCAGAAGGCCTGAGGTCACGAGACTGATAAAGAAATCGAATGACTTCGGAGCCGGCGGAGTGAGTGTCGCCATCGGTGAGCTTGCCGACGGCCTGGACATCTACCTTGACCGTGTTCCGGTGAAATACAGCGGAATGAACTCCACGGAACTGGCCATCAGCGAGTCCCAGGAGCGTATGGCCGTCGTAGTGGAAGCCAAGGACGAGGAGGAATTCAAGGCGCTTTGCCATTCAGAGAATATCGAGGTGACGCACGTGGCCGAGGTCACCGACACCGCCAGAATGAGGATGTTCTACGGCGACAAGGTCGTTGTGGATCTCACCAGAGCGTTCATCGACAGCGCCGGTGCGAAGCATTATTCAAAGGCCACTATCGGAGCGGTCGAGGACAGGGATCCGTTCTTCCGCGACGTTCCGGGCAAGAACCTGAAAGAGAGAATGTTCGCCAACCTGCAGGATCCGAACGTGACCTGCCAGAAAGGCCTTATAGAGATGTTCGACTCCACCATCGGCCGTTCCACCGTGCTGATGCCGTTCGGAGGCGAGCTACAGACCACCGAGACCCAGGTCTCAGTGCAGAAACTTCCGGTCAAGGGTTATACCGACACAGCCAGCATGATGGCGTTCGGCTTTAACCCTGACATCTGCGAATGGAGTCCGTACCACGGGGCGGCATATTCATTCATCGAGGCATGCAGCAAGGTTGTCGCCGCCGGCGGCCATTGGGAGACGATGAGATTCTCCTGCCAGGAATATTTCGAGAGGATGACTGCCGACCCGAAGGTCTGGGGCAAGCCGACCGCGGCTCTGCTCGGCGCTCTGAAGATGCAGAAGGAGCTTGGGCTGGCTTCCATCGGCGGAAAGGATTCGATGAGCGGATCGTTTGAGACTGAGAGCGGTACGATTCACGTGCCACCGACCCTTATCGCGTTCGGTATCACTCCGGTAAAGGCTGACAAGGTGATCTCTCCGGAACTCAAATGGGAGGGAGACCGCCTCTACCTCGTGAAGCATACTCCGCTCGCTGACAGGATGCCTGACACGGAGCAGCTCAAGAGGAACTGGAATCATATTCAGGAAAAGATAGAGGACGGCACGATCGTGGCCGGTTGGGCGGTAGGATTCGGTGGAGTGGCAGAGGCGCTTTGCAAGATGAGCTTCGGCAACGCGTTCGGGTTCGACGTCAACCTTTCGGAGGACGAGCTGTTCAATCTAAGCTATGGTTCCATCGTGGTGGAGACCGACGGCAGCGCGCTTGATTTCGAGAACGCGGTCGAAATCGGCACCGTAACTTCCGGTGAGGACGGCAACGTCCGTGTGAACGGGACCAAACTTTCCATCTTCGAGATGATGGATTTCAACGCGTCGCTCTTCGAGAAGGTTTACCCCGCTGTCAGCAAGCCAGACTTCAAGAGGCTGCTGCCTAAGGGCATGGAGGGTGTGAAGCCGTTCAAGGCAAAGAAGGCGGATCTTGAATATAAGGGACCGAAGGTCGATAAGGTTATCGCCTACCTTCCGGTGTTCCCGGGCACAAACTGCGACTACGATTCGGCGAAAGCTTTCCGCAAGGCGGGAGCCGAGATCCGCACTTCCGTGTTCCGCAACCTTTCGGACAAGGATGTGTTCGAGTCAATCGCCGAGATGAAGAAGAACATCGAGGATTGTCAGATACTGATGCTCAGCGGTGGCTTCTCCGCCGGTGACGAGCCGGACGGAAGCGGCAAATTCATCGCCAATGTACTGAACAACAAGGACATCGCGGAGGCGATCGAGGGACTGCTGTCCCGTGGTGGTCTGATTTTAGGAATATGCAATGGTTTCCAGGCACTTGTGAAGTCGGGTCTGCTGCCTTACGGGGAACTCGGCAAGGTGACGAAGGACTCTCCTTCCCTGTTCCGCAACGACATCAACAGGCACATCTCCCAGATGGTGACGACCCGTGTGGCATCCACGAACTCTCCTTGGCTGAGAGGGATGGCAATCGGTGATGAATATACTATCCCTGTAAGCCACGGCGAGGGCAAGTTTGTGGTCAGCGAGGAACTCGCGCGTGAGTTGTTCGCCAACGGGCAGGTGGCGTTCCAGTACGTTGATCCGCTGACGGACGAGCCTACGATGGAGTCGCCTTACAATCCGAACGGATCTTACTATGCCATCGAGGGCATCATCAGCCGCAACGGGCAGATACTCGGAAAGATGGGTCACAGCGAGAGGTACGAGAGGAACCTGTTGAAGAACATAGAGGCCGACCTCGAGCAGCCACTGTTCGAGAACGCCGTCAGGTATTTTATCGGGTAATAAATGAAGAGGAATATAATTCACGATGGGGTGTCCATCAAGATCTTCGAGACGGATGACCCGCAGAAGGTGATCATACATTTCACGGATGAGATCACGGCGTTCAACAAGATCAAGAAGGCGGTGATCAAGGACAAGGGTGTCTACTGCAACGGAATCTCCTGCGAGATCTCCAGACTGCTGCAGAAGGGAGGAGTGCCCACGCACTTCATCGAGCAGACCTCTGACACTGAGCAGCTTTGCTGGAAATCACAGGTGATCCCGATGGAGGTGATTGTCAGGAATGTGATCGCCGGCTCGATGGCACAGAGACTGGGGCTGGAGGAAGGTATCATCCCGAAGGAGCCGGTCTATGACCTCTGCTACAAGTCGGACATTCTCTGCGACCCGATCATCAACGACTACCACGCCGTCGCCCTCGGCCTCGTGAGCAAGGAAGAACTTGAACGGATATATTCATTGACAAAGCAGGTCAACAGCATCCTGACCCCGGTCTTCAAGGAGATCGGCATCACCCTGGTGGACTTCAAGATCGAGTTTGGCCACCTGTCGGACGGACGGCTCGTGATGAGCGATGACATCACTCCGGACAGCGCCCGCTTCTGGGACATCGCCACCGGCGAGAGACTCGACAAGGACCGTTTCCGCAGGGACAACGGCCACGTCGGCGAAGCCTACAGGACGGTCTACGAGCGTCTGACCGGCAAAAAGATTGACTGACAACTATTTATTATTTCTGAATATGAGACCTTTATTTCTGACAAATACTCTTACTCGAACGAAAGAGCTTTTCAAGCCGATCCAACCGGGACACGTGGGAATGTACGTCTGCGGGCCGACGGTCTATGGAGAGGCTCACCTCGGACATGCGCGTCCGGGAGTAACCTACGATGTGCTTTTCAAACTGCTCAGGCATCTTGGCTACAAGGTCCGCTACGTGCGGAACATCACCGACGTGGGACACCTTGAGCACGACGCCGACGAGGGAGAGGACAAGATCTCCAAGAAGGCAAGGCTGGAACAGCTTGAGCCTATGGAGGTTGTGCAGACCTACACGTTCCGCTACCACGAGGCGATGCGCCTGCTGAACGTGGCGCCGCCATCCATCGAGCCGAGAGCCTCGGGGCACATCATCGAGCAGATCGAGACCGTCAAGAAGATTCTGGACGCAGGCTACGCCTACATCTCCAACGGATCCGTGTACTTTGACGTGGAGAAATACAACAAGGATCACCACTACGGAATCCTTTCCGGGCGCACTCTGGACGACACCCGCGAAGGAACACGCACACTTGACGGACAGAGCGACAAGAAGGCTCCGTACGATTTCGCCCTTTGGAAGAAGGCTGAGCCCGAGCACATCATGCACTGGCCAAGTCCGTGGAGCGAAGGCTTCCCGGGATGGCATCTGGAGTGCTCCGTGATGGGCGAGAAATATCTCGGCAACGAGTTCGACATCCACGGCGGCGGAATGGATCTGATGTTCCCACACCACGAGTGCGAGATCGCCCAGAATGTGGCCAGCCGCCACACACAGGGTGTCCACTACTGGGTCCACAACAACATGATCACGATCAACGGCCAGAAGATGGGCAAATCCCAGGGCAATTTCATCACCCTGCCGCAGCTGTTCAGCGGACAGCACGAGAAACTCACGCAGGCATATTCCCCGATGACCGTCCGCTTCTTCATCCTCCAGGCGCACTACCGCAGCACGCTGGATTTCAGCAACGAGGCACTGCAGGCTGCCGAGAAGGGTCTGAAGAGGGTGATGCAGGCGGCGAAGGATCTGCGTGCGTTGGCTTCGGCGGCAGGAATCACTGACACGGCCAAGGGCACGGAAGGCGATCCTGTGGATGCGATGCAGTACGGCGAGTTCATCACAGCCATTGCTCCTGACGCCTGCCCGGCGACTTCCGAGGAGGTCAAGGGAATATTCAATGCTGTCTATGAGGCGCTTTGCGATGACCTTAACACGCCGATAGCGCTGTCGCACATCTTTGATGCGGTCAGGCTGATCAACTCGGCAAAGGCTGGTGAATTGAAACTCAGCAAGGGCGAGATAGAGACTCTGCTTCAGATTTTCGATGACATCGTGTTCGGTGTCCTCGGCCTGAAGGACGAGTCCGCCGCCGAATCCGGCAAGGGTCAGGAGATTGTCTCCGGACTGATGGACATGGTGCTTGAGGAACGCGCCAAGGCCAAGGCAGCGAAGGACTGGGCGGCCAGCGATGCCATCCGTGACCACCTCAAGGCCCTCGGCATCACCGTAAAGGACACCAAGGACGGAGCCGAGTGGAGTATTCAATAAAAACAGACAATATGAAACATAGGTATATTTCCGTCTCGGTGATGTGCTCCAACCTTATGAACCTGGGGCAGGATATCAAGACGTTGGAAGAGAACGGCGCGGACATGCTGCACATCGATGTGATGGACGCTCATTTTGTTCCTAATCTCACATTCGGGCCGGACTTCATAAAGGCTATGCAGGCAGTCACGACAATGCCGGTGGACGTTCACCTTATGGTCGATGATCCGGAGCTCATAATGAGCAAGTTCCCGGTCCGCAAAGGCGACATAGTGTCCCCACACATCGAGGTCAAGAAAGATTACCGCGCGCTGGCAGCCAAGGTTCATGAGGCAGGAGGGCTTTTCGGCCTTGCGGTCAACCCGGAGACCGATGTGGAAGCCATCAAGGAGTATCTTGACGTGCTTGACACGGTCACCCTGATGCTTGTGCACCCAGGAGCCGCAGGTGCTAAGATGGTGGACGGGATCATGGACAAAGTCGCCGGAATGCGCAGATTCCTCGACAGCAACGGCCGCGAGGACATCCTCATCAGCGTTGACGGAAGCGTCAGCAATGAAAGGGCCAATCTCATGGCCGGAATGGGAGCCGACATATTCGTAGGCGGCACCGCGGGAATCTATAGAAAAGGGATGGCTCTTTCCGAGACCATCCCTGAAATGCGGGCCGCCATAGATTTCTAGAAGTGGGATATTCGCTGACCTTACTCCACGTTTCGGAATCCGGAATAGTCCGTCTGAAGCGTGGAGCATTTATATTCATTGACCACTCCGCCGCCCGGGATGGTCTGCGTGGCGCGCACCTCCCAGTTCTGAACCTTGGTCGGATCGCCACCCGGAGCCTCTATGTACCAATAGTACTGCGGCGTGCTGCGTGACCATGTCGCCGTCTTGCGTCCCAAGTCATTGTAGAAGAACGAGATGGCGCAGACATCCCCGATTTCGGAAGGAACCTGTTTGAAGTCTCCGACCTTTTTCCCGTCCTGGAAGAGTTCGACTTTCCAGTTGTCCTCGTCGCTGTTCCAGATGGATGCCACGAAGCAGCCCTTGAGTCCGGAGAAACCCGGCGCCTGGGCGCCTTTCGGGCCGATGCCGCCTTCCGTCCATGAATATTCATACTCACCGGAAGGATGACCTTCCGCTCCGCCGTAGATCTGGTTGCCGTCATAGACACGCATCTGGAGATCAGGCGACTCGCCTGTACCTTTCGCCAGCCAGTTTTTCATCGTCTTCCCGGAGACTTCGTAAACGCTGTAGCCGTTCGGAGAGCCGGCAAGGTTGAGGTTGCAGCTCCACCAAGCGCCGCAGGCCGCTCCATGAATATGCTCGTAAACGGGAGTGCCTCCCTTCGTGACATAGTCATGATGGATGAAATTCTGCGCGTAATGCGTGTGACCGATCATCACGTGCGCCTCGTGGAAGTCCGTAAGGCAGTCCATTGCTGCGGCCATGTTCTTGATCTTGTCCGGGTTGTCCTTGTCGGCGTTGTGACGGAACTGGATGTGGGCGCAGAAGACAATCATCTTTTCCTCCTTGTCCTTCACAAGGGCAAGGTCTGACTTGAGCCATTCCAGTTGCCGGTCGGAAATGTTGTCGGCATATTTCCAGGTCTTGCCGTTGGTCGTCGTAACAGCCACGTCGTCCATAACCACAAAGTGAACGTCTCCTCTGTTGAACGAGTAGTCCGTGGGGCCGAAGAGGTCGACGTAGGTCTGTGTGGCCGTGTAGTCATCAACGCAGGCCGCGTCATGGTCGTGGTTGCCGACACAGTTGTAGATCGGGAGATAATCCCCAGACTCCAGCGCGAACCCCGAGAGGGCCTTGTGCATCGGCCCCCACTGCACCGTGTTGTCAAACGTCAGGTCGCCGAGGGTGACAGCGTAGGCATTCAAGTACTTTCCCTTGGCCTGTGACTCGGACAAGAATCTATTGAGATCCGGAAGCGTCTCAGTCTCGAACCTGTGGACATCAGAGTCCGTCTTGCACTGAGGATCCCCGATCATCACCAGAGTGAAATCCTTCTCGGGAGCGTCAAGCGGCTCCAGCACGAAATCGTTCCTGTTCTGCCGGCTCCTGTCAATCGGGGTCGTGGAATAGAACAGAGGAAGTTTCGTGACTGGATCCAGCGCCGTCTTGTACTCCGCCGGAAGCGTGTAGTACACATTCCTGCACTTCTCGTCCGCCACAAACTGGTAAACCCCGTTCCTGTCCGTCACCGTGAAAGTGTACCCGTCCGTCACCGGCACCCCCGCGATGCCCTTCCCTGTCCGGGAGTCCTTGACCAAACCGAAGAGATTGTTTTTCTTGTCTATGCGAGTGCCGTTCAGTTTCATAGCATCGGCCACATACGCAGACATGAACGTCATCGCCACAATCAAGAATGCAATATTTCTGTATATTCTCATCATCAGTATTCTCGAAGCAAATAGTACTCAAAAAAGAACGGGGAAATCTCCCCGTTCCAAAACACCTATGTATGGATTCTAAAATCCGCTATAGTCCGTCTGCAAATCCGTGCAGGAATAGACATTGACTTCTCCGCTGGTCGGGATTGTCTGCGTGGCGCGCACTTCCCAATTCTTCACCTTGGTCGGATCACCGCCAGGAGCCTCAATGTACCAATAATGCTGAGCAGTCGTTGTGGTCCATGTCGTCGTGTTCTTACCCAAATTGTTGAAATAATATGAGACAACACATATATCAGGAACCTTGGACGGAACTCTCTTCATGTCACCGACTTTCTGACCGTTCTGGAAAAATTCCACTTTCCAGTTCTTGTCATCGTCATTCCATATAGCGGCGACAAAAGATCCTTTCAGATTTGAATTACCCTTGGCGGTAATATTGGCGGTTCCTCCTTTACCACCATCGTACCATGTGTACCGATATTTTCCTGAAGGTGTGCCATCCGTACCACCATAAATCTGGCTGCCGTTATAAACCCGCATTTGATACCCGACTTCATTCTTCGTGCCTTTGGTAACCCAGTTCTTGATGCTGTTCCCTTCTATCTCATAAAGGCTATAGCAATTAGGCGCGCCATTCACATTCATATTGCATGACCACCATGCACCGCAAGCGGCACCATGGACATGCTCGTAAACGGGTGTGCCACCCTTGGTTACATAAGAGGAGTGAATCCAGTTCTGAGGATAATGGGTGTGACCGACCATGATATGAGCCTCGTGGAATTCCGTAAGAAGTTTAAGGATCTCTGCATAATTCTTATCCTTGTTCACAGAGGCACCGCCACTGTTTGCGCCTCCTCTGAAAGGAATATGGGCGCAGAACAGGATCATCTTGTTCTGTTTGTCTTTCACCAGATCCAAATCCGCCTTCAGCCATTTCAGCTGAGAACTCGTGACTCCAGCATCATAATCCCAGGTCTTGCCGCTTGTAGTAGTGACAAGGACATCGTCCATCACAACAATATGAACATCGCCTCTGTTAAAAGAATAATCCACCGGGCCGAAAAGATCGACATAGTTTTGCGTTGACTCATACCGCGTGTTTGTCGATGCGTCATGGTCATGATTGCCGACCATATTATAGAACGGAATGTAATCAGTGCCGTTGGCCGAGAACTTTGACATGACATTACGCATTGGCTTCCACTGAACGGTGTTGTCAAATGTGATGTCACCCATTGACATGATGTACACATTCTTATACTTACCATTCGCCTGTGAGGTCGAAATGAAATTCCTCATGTCCGGCAATGTCTCCGTACGGAATCTCTCTCTGTCGGAATCAGTTTTACACTGTGGATCCCCAATGGCCAGATAAGTGAAATTCTTCTCAGGAGAATCAAGCGGTTCCAAAACAAAGTCGTTCCGGTTCTGACGGTTGTAGGAAATAGTCGATGTGGAGTAAAACAAAGGCAGTTTGGTCTCTTTGTCCAACGCCACCTTATACTCTGACGGCAATGTATAGTACACATTGCGGCAATACCGGTTCGCCTTGAATTGGTAAACGCCATTGGCATCTGTCGTGGTAAAGGAATACCCGTCTGTGACTGGTACACCAGCGATGCCCTTTCCGGTCTTGGAATCTGTGATCAGTCCGACAAGAGTGTTTGTGGACTCAATCGAGGTGCCATTGATCACCGTCTCCGTTCCGGGAGTCGGCTTCGGATCCGGTTTGTCCGGAGTCGGATCATCGGCCCCATTCTTACCGCAAGCAACAACCCCCAGCATGAGGGTTGTTGCAGACATTAGACCGAATAAACTCTTTTTAAATCGTAATTTATTCATGTTTAATAGTTTAAGATTTTAATCCTCCCAACCATAATTCTGGCCAAGATTAGGATTCTTTGTCAAGGCTGTCGATGGAATAGGACGGACATAATCCCTGTCATTCCACTCAAGCTTGTAATTGTAAATAAGATATCCATGATCGCCCTCAGAGAGAGTCAAGTTCTGGTCTGCGGTTGAGGTACCTATTTTATAAGCAAACTGAGAAACTTTAGATGCATTGAACTTATACGTTTCACCATTGAACTGGATGCCGTTCTTATACTCATCGGCGGTCACGTAGATACCCATCCAACCACTATTGTCTGTACCACGATCCACAATCAGATTCTGGCAAGCCCAACGGCTGAGATCCGAAGCGCGGAGGTTCTCACAGATCAACTCTGTAACCCTCTCTCTTCTTATCTCCAGCATGGTGTTTGAGAGAGCTGGATCACCATAGTATGACTTCAGCCAGGCATCCTCGACATAACCGGCGGATGCAGGATAAATATTCTTGACACCTGCGCGCTTGCGAAGCTCTCCGACGGTCTCATTCCAGATGGTCTCATCAATCTGACCGAGCTCAGCCTTGGCCTCGGCGTAGTTCAAAAGAACCTCCGCGTAACGCAGGATAGGAATATCATTATCATTCCTTCCTTTAGAATAATTCTCCTCCTTTTCCTGACTCCATTTCCTGAACTGATACCCGCTGAATGTATATGTAAAGTTCAGTTTCTTTGGGACGGATTCCCCTGCTAACGTCGTGTACAAGTGTCCCGGGCCGTGAACAGTGTTGAAAAGACGCCAATCCTTATTGTCAAACTCCTTCGTCACTGACACATCCGGCTTTGCCGGTGTTCCGTCAAGGTTAAGGAACATACGCACAAGGTTCTTGGTAGGGGCGGCCTTCTGATCGTACGTACTTGAGTTCACAACCCAAGTAAGCTCGTTATACACGTTAAGGTCACCACCTTCATATTCCACGGTCCAGATGGCCTCTTGGGACTTGCCGAAATCAGTGCTCCTCCAAATGTTGTCATACAAGGAAGCGACCTCCTTACCATCGGCAACCGAGACAGGTGATCCGGTAACAAGAGAGAACTCCTTGGAATCAATCACAGACTTGGCGGCTGTGGCGGCGGCGTTGAAGAAATCATCAGAAGACTCATACTGTCCTGACCATGCGTTGTTTGTAGCCGGGTTCACCGTATGGTACTTACGGAAAGAGCCCTCATACAGGCAGACTCTTGACATGAATGCCAATGCGACATATTTGTTGATCACGCCACTGTAAGTCTTCAGATCGGCGGACATGTTCTCGCTTGCGAATTTCAAATCCTCCAGAACATTGTGCATTACAAGCTCACGGTCATCCCTGCCTGCGGTAAGGATAGGATCATCAACATTCACGACATGATCAATCCACGGAACATTGCTGAAAGTCTTCACTTTCGAGAAGTAGAAATAGGCTCTCCAGAACCGGGCGACACCAAGATAATGATTGGCGACCTCATCCTCAAAGAGACTTCTGTTCTTTTCAATGCCTTCGATCATCTTGTTGGCCCTGCGGATGCCTTTCCAGTCTCCGACAGCCCAGCCACTCTGCTTGACAGAGTTCCATATGCCGGGACGATAAAAATCAGTAGATGTCTGGGTGCAGATGAGATCCGTATAATTATCGCCTTTGCCGACAGTCTCTCCGGTTGGACGATATGCCTCAATCAGTCCGTTGGAATATATCTCCAAATCACTTTCTGTCCTGAAGAAATTCTCGGATGAGATTTTATTGACCGGATCTGCCGTGAGAAAATCCTGACATGAAGACAATGCGAGAACAGACGCGGCTCCCAAAAGTAATTTAACTGCTATACTTGATTTCATATTAAAATTCATTAGAGTTTATCTTCCTTCAAATTAGAAAGTAATGTTCAGACCGAAGGTGTATGTCTTGAGCATAGGATAGGTATATCCCTGTCCGACGCCGCTAAGACCTCCAACATTGTCACCGAAATCAGAATCTCCGAAGCCAAGGGTCTCAGGGTCAAACATCTTGGTGTGCTTGTAAATCGGAGAGAATGTCAGCAGATTCTCACCGGAGAAGTAAACCTTAAGCTTCTCGACGCGGATCTTCTTGGTAAGCTTGCTTGGGAAAGTATAGTCCACAGTGAGGTTCTTAAGTCTTACATAAGCGGCATTCTGCATGTAGTAGTCATTCTCGAACGTAAGAGGGCCGTCATTTCTGTTCGCGGCGTATGCCACCTGACGTGTGAAGTAAGGCTTGCTTGCGGCGTTGGTGACCACCCAGTTGGAAGTAGAGTAATCAACTTCCACAGCGTCCTGAGTATGAATCTTCGGCAGATAGCCATAAGGACGGTTGTACATTCCCCAGAAGAATCCGGACTCGCAGCTTGGATACCAGTCACGCTTGCCTACGCCTTGCAGGAATACACTGACGCCGATTCCGTTCCAGTTGGCGCCAAGATTGATTCCGAAATAATAGCGAGGGCTCTGATTGCCGATGCGCTCAAGGTCGCCATGGTCATCAAGAGTACCTTTGCCGTAGTCAATCTTTCCGTCACCGTTGATGTCTATGAATTTAAGGTCTCCGGCATACGCCCTGAAATTGGATCCGTTCTTGTGGAATTTATCGGTCGCCCAGTTGTTGGCCTCCTCATTGCTGAGGAAGTACCCGTCGGTCCTGAATCCCCAGATCTCACCAAGTTCCTTACCCTCATAGTAGTTGAGGATGTCACCGTTGATGTTATAGTACTTCTTCACCCAAGTGCGTGAATCCCAGACACTGGCCTTGATGTTATAATTGAAATCCTTACCGGCGAGTTTGAACGAGTCTCTCCAGCCGATCGTGGCTTCCCAACCCTTTGTCTGGATAGCGCCGTAGTTCCCCTTAGGGGTGGAATCACCAAGCACCTCAGGAAGATCCGGACCCTGAATGAACATATCCTTGACATCACGCACATAGTAGTCAGCCGAAATCGAGAGACGGCTCTTCAGGAAATCAGCGTCAAGTCCCACGTCATAAGTGGTGACAGTCTCCCAGGTAAGGTTGTCAGGAATGATCGCGGCGGCCGTTGTGTAAGGAACTTTCTCCCCGTTGATGAGTTTTGTGGATTTTGACACACCCATAAGCTCCAGGAATGAGTAAGGGTCGATGGTCGCGTTACCGAGGGAACCCACATTGGCGCGGAGTTTAAAGTTGTTCATCCAAGACTTGGCCCATTTCATCCAAGGCTCCTCGGACAGTCTCCAACCTACGGACGCTGAAGGAAAGAAACCCCATTGTGAATATGAAGGGAACAATGAGGAACCATCGTAACGTGCGGCCACCTCGACAATATACCTGTTGAGAAGAGTGTAGTTCACACGCCCGAAGAAACCGACCATGCTCTTGTCGTGACCACGATCCTCCACACCATACTCGTCAGACGCCATAAGTTCAAATGAAGGGATGGAAGGATACAGAAGGTCTTTTCTGGTAAGATACAAACGGCGATAGTTCGTCTTCTCAAGATTCCATCCAGCCACGATATTCAAATCATGGTTGTCACCAAGTTTCGGAGTGTATGTCCCGACGATGTTTGAGGAGATGTAATCAGTGTTGAAACGCCAGTCTGACTTATAAGAGGAGCTATTGTAAGTCTCCAAAGCACCTGGGGCACTATAACCACTCTGGATGCAAGAGACTCTTGCCTGAGTGGAACGGATGGCTTTGTAAGTAAAGTCGCCTGTGAATTTCAGGACGTTCTTGATCGGCTCGAAATCAAGAGTGGTGGATGTGATAATATCCAGTTTGTTATTTTCCTGATAAGTATTACCGTCTTCAAACGCACCGTACATACAAGAAGCGCCATAGAACGTAAGCGTACCGTCTTCATTAAATGCCGGATAGATTGGCTGTCCTCTATGCTCGAACTGGCGGAGAAGCGGCTGTGAACCACCTGACACCATCGGCTGGTGATATTTACGCTTGAACACCGAGGTGTTATTGGTCAATTTCAACCAATCAGTAATCTTTATGGAACCCTTGGCGCGAAGATTGAACTGGTTGAAGTCCTCATTGCCAAGCTTATAGATACCGTCCTGTCCATAATAACGCCCACTGATGGCATAGCTAACCTTCTCTGACGCGCCATTGATGCTGAGGTTATGGTTCTGTGTCATGTTCATGTCCTTGTAGAACATGTCAAGCCAGTTGGTGCTTCCATAGTAAGCATAGTTGCCGCCGAAACCGACATCCTTTCCGTCACCATAAATCTTACCGTAATTCTCATAGGTAGGATCAGTTTTACGACGACGGAACTCCTCATGATAAGCCTCAGAATAGGTATTGGACCTGTTATTGACATTACCAGGCAAAGAACCGGAGGAAGTCGGAGTGCGTTTGTCGTTCCTGAAGAACTCAACAAAGGTATCAAGCCACTGAAGGCCATCTGTGACAAGCTCGTCCTCCCACATGATGTTTCTTCTGTTCAATGAGACAGAGCCGTTGTAGTTCACGGAAATCTTGTCGGTCTTCGGAGCCTTGGTTGTCACGAGGATGACACCGAAAGCACCTCTGGCACCGTATACGGCAGCGGAGGCAGCATCCTTAAGGACAGCGACAGTTTCGATGTCCTCTGGATTCACTGTAGTGAGGTCTCCCTCGACTCCGTCGATGAGGACAAGGGCGCTGCTGCCCTGGCCGATCGAGTGCTTCTGGTTGCCTGCGCCACCACCGACCTTTTTTCTGGACTGATATGAAGTGCCATTGCCACGGATGGTGATAGACCCTTGATGGGTAGGCTTACCGTCAGCCTGAACGATGTTCAACCCCGGGATCTGTCCCTGAAGAGACCTTGTCACATTGGAGTTGGTCCTGCCTTCAAGTTCCTCACCCGACAGGTTCTCGACGGCTCCCACCAACTGAGTCTTCTTGAGAGTACCATAACCGACCACAACAGTCGCGTCAAGCATCTGGGTGTCTTCCTGAAGAAGGATGTCCAATTTTGTTCTCTTGCTGACATTAACCTCTACAGTCTTATAACCGAAAAGCTGGCATACAAGGACAGCGTTGGCGTCAGCCTTGAGGGTGTACGCTCCGTTCGCATCAGTCGATGTACCCACAGATGTGCCCTTAACCATTACAACCGCCCCCGGAACAGGCTCATTGGTAGCGGCCTCTTTGACAAAACCTGATACAGTAAGTTTCTGAGCAAACACTTCAGATGGCACCAGAAACAAAAGAATCGCCATAACGGTCGTCATCAAACCTTTCGTAAGCAATAACAATTGTCTACTCTTCCCCTTTTCGGGAGAAGAACTGGTTATTATGTGATTCATTTCAATCGTAATAAATTTTCAATAAAAATAATTACCAGAACCTATAGCAAGGTTCAAGATTCTGCGGCAAACTGAAATCCTTGGTTATTATTTCTAATGGTTTACAAGGTTATTATGGTTCTTTATCCTCGCATCAATGTTTTTAAATAACTCAAGTTTCGCAAGTGAAAAATAATTGAAATAAAAAAGGCTAAAGGTTTTGATA